>Ga0105047_10000143_pt1 | contig 102305 bp, 85 predicted proteins | sample MAT04_FD_78384 | JGI IMG/M metagenome (GOLD analysis project Ga0105047, IMG submission 78384) | Freshwater microbial communities from Lake Fryxell liftoff mats and glacier meltwater in Antarctica - MAT-04 (megahit assembly) | ecosystem: Environmental > Aquatic > Freshwater > Ice > Liftoff... | reverse complement strand
ACATTTTCAGTTCCTGCTCTCATATTGCGTTCTTGCGCGCCACCGTGTATATAAGGCGATATGATATTATTGTTGCTGATAAACACAAAACCTACACCTTTTGGACCATGAAATTTATGGGCAGAACCAGAAAGAAAAGAGATATGAGACAACTGTACATCGACAGGATATTTACCTATAGTTTGTACGGCATCACAATGGTACAGTGCATCATGTTTCTTACATATTTCTCCTATTTTAGTGATATCTGACATCGTTCCTATCTCATTATTGCCATGCATCACGCTTACTAACGTTTTGGTGCTACTATCTCCAAGCAATTCTTCCAATTGGCTGTAATCTATCGTACCATCTTTATCGACATTGAGGTATTGGACGATACATTTTTTATGTAAACTCAGATAATCTAGGGTATGTAGGATACAATGATGTTCCGTAGGTGAGGAGATGATCCTTAGTACACCAAGATCCTGTACCGCATTTTTCAGTACCATATTATTGGCTTCGGTAGCTGATGATGTAAAAAAAACTTCGCCAAGAGATGCATTGATCACTTTTGCCACAGTCTTTCGCGCATTTTCTATGATAGACTTCGCCTTACGCCCATGCCTGTGTATAGATGATGGATTGCCATACGATTCATGCATTACTTCAGTCATGAGTTGTATGACTTCTGAAAGCATGGGCGTAGTAGAAGCGTTATCTAGGTATATTTGCATGTGTTATTTTATGATGCAAAATTAGTTATTATTTATGGGTGATAGGTATAATGTTTAAATGGGAAATTTCATATTTATTACTCATCGTATTTACCTAAAAATTTGTTACACAAATTTCAAATCACCCAAACCACTCTTCCACCAATTTATCTTCCGTGGCCATTTCTGACTTATGTTTGAATTCATTGGTTTTTACATCGTAGGTATAATCTGCTGCCCACGTTTTGTGATTTGTGCACAATTGCTCGAGTGCATACAATATTTCGTCTACTTCTGCATTTGTGGTCGTAGGGTGGATAGACATTCGCACCCAACCAGGTTTATTTGCAAGAAATCCTAGTGAAATTTCGTCTGTAAGCTTTTTTGATTTCTCATGAGATACCTCCAATAAATAGTGGCCGTATGTACCTGCGCAGGAACAGCCACCACGCATCTGAATACCAAATCGGTCATTGAGTAACTTGACAGCCAGATTAAAATGTAGATCATCTATATAAAATGATATGACTCCGAGTCTGTGTTTATGGTTTTCTGCAAGTACATGTAAGTTTGGTAGTTTTTCAAACCTTTTCCATATCCTTTCGAGCAACTGATGTTCGCGTTCCAAGATATTTTCGACACCCATTTCGTCTTTCAACTTGATACAAAGCGCAACTCTGATGGTCTGCAAAAATGCTGGAGTTCCACCATCTTCTCTTGCTTCTATCTCTTCGTGGTATTTATGCTCTCCCCACGGATTGGTCCAGTCTACGGTACCTCCACCTGGACTATCAGGAATTCTATTGGTATATAATTTCTGATTGAAAATTAATATGCCGGAGCTCGATGGCCCTCCCAAAAATTTATGTGGCGAAAAATAGATGGCATCCAGATATTGATCTTCTTTTTCTGGGTGCATATCAATATTAATATAAGGTGCCGAACAAGCAAAGTCTACAAAACAATATCCTCTAGCTTGATGCATCATACCCGCTATGGCATGATATGGTGTGTCAATGCCCGTGACATTGGAGCAAGAAGTAATTGCTGCAATTTTGACTTTTCTGTCTTTATATTTATCTAATAATTTTTCCAAACAATTTAGATCTACCTTCCCTTCATTACAAGCATCTATGACCACTACGTCACCGGTGGTTTCTATCCATGATGTTTGATTGGAATGATGTTCCATATGAGTGACAAATATCACAGGTCGGTCTTCTTCGGATAATTTGATTTTGTCATGAAACTTCTCGTGTAGTTTCATACCGATGATACGTTGTAGTTTATTGACTACTCCCGTCATTCCTGAATTTGAAGATATTAAAATATCACCTTCTATGGCATTCACATGTTTTTTGATGATGTCTTTCGCTTTTTTGTAGGCAAGCGTCATAGATGATCCGGTCACATTTGTTTCTGTATGTGTATTGGCTACAAATGGCGAGATCTTATTCATTAGGAGCTCTTCTATTGGTCTATACATTCGGCCACTTGCTGTCCAGTCTGCATAGATTATTTTTTGGACACCGTAAGGAGATTCAAACTCTTGGTCGATACCTATGATGTTATTTCTGAATGTTGCAAAATATTGCTCTAGACTATTTGCATTATGCTTTGTCATATGATGGCCTTTACCTTTTGGATGAGAGATTGCGCAGTGATGTCGTCTTTTGCTTCACAGTAAATTCTTACGATTGGTTCAGTATTTGATTTTCTCATATGTACCCAACCTTCAGCAAAGTCTATTTTGAGTCCATCGATATCATTGAGTTTTTCGTTTTTGAATGTCTCTTTCATATTCGCAAAGATCAATTCAAGATCCAATTCTGGTGTCAATTCCAACTTGTCTTTAATGATGACATAAGCAGGGTAAGTCGCTTTTAGTTCAGTCATTGACAAGCCTTTTTCAGCGAGTAAGGACAAAAATATCGCAACTCCAGCCAATGCATCTCTACCATAATGTAGGTCAGGTACGATGACGCCACCATTTCCTTCACCACCTATCACGGCATTTGTTCGTTTCATTTCATTGACTACATTTACTTCACCAACTGCAGATGCGCTATAACTTCCACCGTGTTTTATCGTCACATCCGCAAGTGCACGCGTTGAAGAGAGATTAGATACCGTATTTCCTTTTTCTCTACTCAATATATAATCAGCCACAGCGACAAGGGTGTATTCTTCACCAAACATGGACCCATCTTCGTTAACAAAAGCTAGTCTATCTACATCGGGATCAACACTGATGCCTAGATGTGCTTTTTGAGCAATGACTGTCTGCGAAAGGTGTTTAAGATGTTTGGGAAGTGGCTCAGGATTGTGGGCGAAGTGACCAAAATTATCATCGTTCAATAAGGTATATTTCACCCCTAGCGCATCTAACAAAGGAGGTAAAGACAATGCTCCGGTTGAATTGATACAATCTACTACGACATGAAGCTCGGCATTTTTGATCGCTTCTTGGTTTACGTGACGATATTTTAGGATTTCTGTAATGTGATATTCCATTGATCCTTCATATGTTGTGTATTGACCGAGATGATCGACATCAGAAAACGCTAGCAGACCTTCCTTAATAATATCTATGATTTCCTGACCATCTTCACCCGAGATAAATTCTCCTGTATGTGTCAGAAATTTTAAAGCATTCCATTCTTTAGGATTATGACTTGCTGTGAATATGATGCCAGCACCAGCATTCAGTTTTGTCACCATCATTTCAACTGTCGGAGTTGTAGAAAGTCCAAGGTCTACCACGTCGATACCCATAGAAAGCAGTGTATTTACAGCAAGATTGCTTACGATGCTTCCACTTATTCTACCATCTCTACCTACTACTATTTTTTGATTACCATTTCTTCTTTTTAGCCAAATTCCTAGCCCTGCCGTACATTCTACTACGTCTATAGGGGTTAGATTATGACCTGGTTGACCACCTATAGTTCCTCTTATTCCCGATATTGATTTTATTAATGTCAAAGTAAAGTTTATTTTAATGATTTAGTCTGCAAAAGTAAGCAAAGTTTAGATAAGAGTTTATGTCGAAATAAAGGGATAAATAATTTCTTACATTTGAATAATTCAGAAAGAATGGAATAAAAAGAAATTGGTGAAGTTTTAAACGTTCATAGATATATATATTCCATAGAAATACAAAAATGGGTTAAACACAATAACTTTGCGAAGTTTACAAATTTGATTCATCGCAAAAATTATTTTTAATCTTCTTAATTTCTTTAAAATTATGCTCATTGAATACAGTACTGCTAAAACAAATTATGAACTTGATCAAATTTTATCATTGCAAAAGCAAAATCTGAGGCATAAAAATGATATAGATGAGGAGCGGGAACAGGGTTTTGTGGCCATTCAGCATGATATTGAATTATTGTCTATAATGAATCAAGTCACTCCACATGTCATAGCCAAAGAAGGCGATGATCTGATCGGGTATGCATTGGCCACCTCAAAAAAATTCAGAAATAGTATACCTGTCCTTATTCCGATGTTTGAACTTCTGGATAGTCTCACTATTGATGATGAAAAGTTAGGTACAGAAAACTATATCGTTATGGGGCAGATATGTATAGACAAGAAATACAGAGGGAAAGGGATTTTTCAGGGTTTGTATAAGCATTATTTTGATCTATATAAACCAAAATATAAATATATCATTACTGAAGTGGCAGAACGAAACTTAAGATCACTTCATGCCCACTTTAAAGTTGGGTTTGAGGAAATACATAGATATGTCGAGGCTGATTATGAAACCTGGGTAGTTTTAAGATACTGACTTAGATCATGCAAATAAATTGAAAGTATAATGATTTTGTTTGCTTATTTGAAAACTTATTTATTTACTTTTGCACCCAAACAGTAAATATAGTTAAATGCGCACAAGTTTTAATTTTTCAGAAAGCCCTGAACCTCATATTAAGAGAACAAAAGAAATCATTAAAAAACACCCTGAGATAAAAAATCTAATGGGTAGAAATCCAAATACATTTCTTTATATTTTGGGAATAGTCATTTTACAGCTAAGTATTGCTGTGGTATTAAGAGATCAGAGTTGGTGGATCATATTACTGGCTGCTTATGCCATTGGAGCATTTGCAAATCATGCTTTATTTGTTTTGATTCATGAATGTACACACAATATGGTATTTCAAAGCAGGGTAGCCAATATGTGGGCAGGAATACTTTGTGATCTTCCCAATGTCTTGCCAAGTTCGGTGCAGTTCAGAAAATATCATTTGAAGCACCACGCATTTCAGGGACATTATGACATAGACGGAGATATACCAAGTGTTTGGGAAGCTAAACTGATAGGAAATTCTTTTTTTGGTAAAGCCATCTGGTTGTTGTTATTCCCTATATTTCAACTTACAAGGCCGCCAAGATTACGTGAAATTCAGTTTTCAAGTCTTTGGGTATGGATAGATCTTATTGTTGTGTTGGCTTTTGATATTGTATTGATTTACTTTTTTGGACTCATGCCCGTTTTATATCTCACGAGTTCATTTTTCTTTTCAGTTGGTCTTCATCCGCTGGGCGGAAGATGGATTCAAGAGCATTATTTGGTAGATGGAGATCAGGAGACTTACAGTTATTATGGTTGGTTAAATAAATTGGCATTTAATGTTGGATATCACAATGAGCACCACGACTTTTCCTATGTACCCTGGAATAAATTGCCTGAGATTAAACGTATAGCACCGGAATTTTATGATAATTTGACCTACCACACATCATGGGGAAAATTGGTATGGAAATTTTTGACGGATAAGGAATTGTCGCTTTTTTCCAGAACCACCAGAGAGAATAAAGGGAATGTAGCCACCACCAGAGATGCTGAAAGCGATTATCACGAGCAAATTCGGGTAAAAGAAGCTGTTTAACACTGATAATAAGGTTGGCTTTTCTAGATTTCTTTTATTTTAGGGAGTTTTTTATATATTTGTTGGACAATTGTTTTTTAAACCGGTTGGATTGTACCTATTTTTCGTCATTTAAATTTCAAATTTAAAATTCAGTATGAGATATGTATTTGTGATAACTGTATTATTTTTGTCTGTTTATCTAAACGCACAGGTTAAAACTGAAAATCCGGATTTGAAAAATCATGCTATGTATCTCGCCCAAAAGTATATTATTACGGATGGCCATGTTGATCTTCCTTACCGTTTGAAAATAACCAATTTCAGACTTGAAAAAGAATATCTGGGAATTCCATATCAAACCAATACAGGTGATTTTGACTTTGTTCGTGCAAAAAAAGGTGGATTGGATGCTCCCTTTATGTCGATTTATATCCCATCTAAGCTTCAAATTGAAGGAGGAGCAAGAGAATTGGCAGACAGTCTGATCAATATGGTAGAGTATATTGCAAAAAATCAACCGCAATATTTTGCTATAGCCCGAACTCCCAAGGATGTCATTAAAGCCAAAAAAGCAGGAAAAATTGCCTTACCTATGGGTATGGAAAATGGAGCTCCTGTTGAAAATGACCTTTCTCTCATCCCTTATTTCAAAAATAGAGGAATTTCATACATTACTTTGACACATGCCAAAGACAATAAGATTTGCGATTCATCTTATGATACAACACGTACCTGGAAAGGACTGAGTCCTTACGGATATCGTGCAGTAGATGAAATGCAAAAAAGCGGTATCATGATTGACATTTCACATGTTTCTGACAGTGCTTTTTATCAGACCATTAGACATGTAAAAGTTCCCGTTATTGCTTCACATTCGTCTTGTCGTAAGTTTACCCCTGGTTTTGAACGCAACATGAGCGACGATATGATCCGTAGGATGAAAATCAACGATGGCGTTATCATGGTAAACTTTGGATCGTCTTTTCTGGACGGAAGCATAGATGCTTATAATGACAGCATAAGGACTGTATATCAGAGTATAATCACTGAAAAAGGTATTAAAGAAGATTCTGATGAAGGTAAAATCTTTAAAGAGAGCTTTCAGCAACAATTTCCGAAGCTATATTCAGATGTTGATAAAGTCGCAGATCATATTGATCATATTGTGGCATTGACTGGTGTGGATCAGGTTGGTTTTGGATCGGATTATGATGGGGTAGGAGATTCCCTCCCTAAAGGACTGAAGGATGTCAGTGATTATCCCAATTTGATTTACGTTTTGCTCAAACGAGGCTACTCAGATAAAGATATTGAGAAAATGTGTAGCGGAAATTTATTCCGGGTATGGAATAAAGTGCTTAAAAAGGCAAAATAAGACGGTATCTATTTTATCTATGAAAAAACATTATTGTCAAATTTTCATTTATCAAGTATAACACTTTAAGATGGAAAATAAATCAATTCTGGATAAGCAGATTTCCCCCTTTGTCCAGGTATTAGCGGTTTTGGGACTTTCTGTTGTGCTTATGGGCATTTCCAGTCTTTTGCCGTCAGCCCCTTATTCTTCTACACAGCATATTATGCCATGGGTTGTGCTCTGTGGGATGATATTGTTTTTTGCTTTGGTCAATAGTGTATTGAGTTTTGCTGCTCGGGATGGGAATAAATACTGGGGGCAGTCTATTCTTAGTTTTGCAGGATTGCTGGTGATGGGTGGATGTATTGCCTGGGCTATTAGCGGTGTCTCCATAAATGATGCTGGCAGTGTTCGATGGTTATATTTTGTTTTGACTTTCGGCTATCTTGTCTTTCTTTCTATTGTCAATCTTATAAAATTCTTTGTAAAACTGGCACAGCGTCAGGACAAAAAGTTGCGAGGCGAAGAATAATATTAATAAAACATTGGAGATATGATTAAATATTTTAACGCTTTGTGGATATTTTTTTATTCATTTTAAGATAGCTTGTCAGAAAAAAACCACCAGTCTTACACAAAGTACAACTGTAGTAAATAGTAAGAAGACATCAAAGTCGAAGGACTATTTTGTAAATATGAATGGAAGTACTATAAAAAAATATACTGATCACCATCGGAATGGAAATAAATACTTGATGACAAAGAGTATTACGTCTTGAGAGAAAAAGGAACAGAACGTTTTTTTACCGGTGATCTGCTTCAAAACAAGACTTATGACTTGTTTATATGCTTGGGTTGTGGTATGCTATTGTTTGCTAGCAAACATAAATTTGGCAGTGGCACAGGATGACCAAGTTTTTTTAACCCAAATTCCGCATTAGACTTTATTCGAATGAATATATGACAAAATAGTTGGTATTGCTCGGAGATTTTATAACGCAGGTGTATCCTAAGCTATATCGAGGACATAAAATAGAGAATGACCAAACGGTGCGAAGCAAAATCTTGATACGGAACCACGATTTAGTGAGTGAGCCATGCAAAGCTGTGCATGGCATCCTTTGTCTTCAGATTTTCATGTAGTTCATTTCCAATGCGGATTTTGGGTTTAATGTTGTGGATAAAAAAAGCATTCATGAAAAAACAGATCACTTTCTTGCTTACCTGAGGACAGAAATCACTTAGGGCAAGTGTGACAGTCATTTGGGTCATGTATTTGATGATGGTACTAAGCCTACAGGATTGAGATATTGTATCGATTCACGGTCTCTTGATTTTGTAAAGAACGACAATACAAAGTGGTAGGCTCTTATGTATTTTGTTGACTATAAAAATACGATAGTTACAAACCTTTTTGCAACATTGAAAAAAAGAAAAGCTAATTTTGATAAGGTAAGTAAATGTGTATTACGTATCACAGAGCGCTTTAGTAATCGATACCACAACTTCCTATTGGTGCTCCAGGTGGCATCGCTGATATAACCGGTAGCTTTATTTCTTTGATTTGTTCCGGTGTCATGCTCAACAATTTTATGATGTATTGTTCATGGATACCTTCATTAGTAACACTAAGCCTTATTATCATATAATTGTTGATTGCAGCTGAGATGGTAGCTTTCAGCAGGTGACTGCTGTTTTCAGCGATACTTAGCGCCAGAAGTCTGGATAAATATTGTATTTCTGCCATCTGACGGATGAAGTCTGAAGTTGGATTGTCTGACAACGATAGAAATAATTTATTAAGATAAGGTGTCAGTTTTTTTTGGTTGGCTAATCTATTTAGACGTTCTGGTTGCGTTAATAAATCTATGATCTGACCTACCGCACTTTCATATACCTTATGACTATCGAATCCAGGTGATGAAGAAGTGGGAAAACTTTCACGATTTCTTGCATAACCATAAGCGGGTGGATACATCCATTGAGTTATTTGTTCAGGGATCAAAAGATTTTTTTCATTCAAAAGTCCAAGCAAACTGTTCAAAGCCAGGTCCTGTTTATCATCTGCTACAGGTTTAAGTGGGTCGATCTTACCAAAACCTTTTACAGCATAGCTATATTCTATTCCCCCGATAAGTTTCCCCACTGCTTCCACCTGATACCTGTACATGAAATATAGTGGAACAAAAATTTTTTCCAATTCGGAAACAGGTGTGCCTGAAGGAATCGTATTCAGCCCAAACTTAGAAATAGCTACTTCACGCAATCTCATCAATCGTTCCAGTTCTATGATTGGATCTGATCCATTGTCCCATAAATGATTAACGGGAGAAGCACTACCCAGACTTCTGGCATCTTCATCTGTAAGAAACCTAAGCCCCATTTTATGATTATCAATGATAAATTTATTCAAACCTTCATTTTCTTCATTTTCATTTTTATATTCTGTGTAACCATACATGATGGCTCTTTTATCCCAGATTCCTATTTTATCGTCATATGCTTTAGTGAAATTCATACTACCATCCTGATTCATGGTAACATAAGGGTGCGGATAGTCCATTACGGATGACATTTCATTGGTGCTTGCAGCAAAATTATGAGCCAACCCAATGGTATGCCCGATTTCGTGGGCTGACAACTGTTTTAGTCTGTCCAATGCCATTTTAGTCATTTCAAGATGATTGTCGTCTTTATCTTTGTAAGGTGAAAGCAATCCTTGGGCAATCAAAAAATCCTGCCTAACTCGTAAAGACCCTAAAGAAACATGGCCTTTTAAAATTTCACCATTCCTGGGATCTGTGATGCTTGATCCGTAAGACCACCCTCTGGTACTACGATGGACCCATTGTATCATGTTATATCGAACATCCAGTGGATGAGCTCCGGAAGGTAACTCTCTGACATCAAAGGCATTTTTAAATCCAGCAGCTTCAAATGCCTGATTCCACCATTTACCGCCTTCCATAAGTGCTGTTTTTATGGGTTCAGGACATCCCGGGTCTATATAATATATGATAGGGTCTTTTGCTTCACTGATTTTTTGTTCCGGATTTTTTTTCTCTAATCGGTGTCGGACAATATATTTTTTTTCTATTGGGGAATGAATTGGCGTAGCATAATCAAAATAGCTGGTGTAAAAATATCCGCTTTCAGGATGAAATTTCCTAGGTGAATAACCTTTGTCAGGCAATTCTATAAATGAAACATGCTGCCTGAAAGTTACAACTTCAGGAGTAGGAGTGACACTTTTGATATAGTTGCCTGTAGCTTCACCGGTTAAAGTCATGATCGTTTCAAATTCAACATTTTTAGGAAATGCATGAATATTATCAAAATACAATGCGCATCGGCTCTTTTCTAACTTATAAGTACCTTGCTTAGCCTCTTTAAGACTATTGGCCACTAGATTTAAATCTTCATATAGCAACGAAGATATGTCAATGATATAATTATTGTTTTCCTTCTTCTCGATTTTAAATCCAAATATAACTGATTTTGCAAAAGCTTCATTTACTGCTTTTACTTCATGTATATTGTTGGAAATGGCCCTGAATCCAAGATTAGGTTGTACAAGTAATATTTTGTCCCCGTGTTTTTCAAACCTGACTACCCTTATATCATTAAGTTTGCCTCGATCCATACCCAGATCGTTTGATCCAAGCCCAGTACCAAAAGCATTCACCATAAGAAAATCTTGATTGATCTTATCTACCGTGAAGAGCAGCTTTCCTGTGGCTTCATCAAATTCAAAGTTATAGAAACCCTGATAGGATTGACCCAGTACTAAATTTGTAAAAAAGAATAAGCTGAATATTATTACGCTGAATTTGGTTTTCATGTGGTTTGGTTTAAAAAATGGATATAAATAAAAAAGCACTTGCCAGCAACTAATTTAGCATAATAAGTCGCATAATCAAGTGCTTTTAATCGAAAAGTAATATTCCGAAATTACAATAGATAATTGAAAACCAGATATATTGATAATATCACCAATATTGTTACCACAATTGCTACTTTGAAAAACTTTCTTTCTTCCTTTACATCCTGAGCTGTAATGGTGTTCTTTTTGGGAGATGCTTTAACTCTATATTTTGACATGTTCAGTTTATTTAACGGACACTAAGGTAATACAATGTAATGGAATATGAAAAATTTATGAGGTGAATTTTATTGTTCATATTGTAATTTGCTGATTATCATATTTATAATTAAAAACTTTATTCTTCATACCCGAAATGTTTCAGCATACGTTCATCATTACGCCAGTTTTCTTTTATTTTTACGTTCAGATCGAGATAGGTATGTTTGCCAAAAAAATTCTCTATTTCTAATCTTGCGGCGATGCCCAGTTTTTTTATTGCTTCTCCGCCTTTACCAATGATAATTGGTTTTTGAGATTTTCTATCCACGTAGATATCAGCGTATATCATCAGCAATGGGGCGTCATTTTTAACTTCTTCCTTAAATCTTGATACTGTTACTTCACAGGAATAAGGAACTTCTTGTTTGTATAGGGTCAATATTTTTTCCCGGATTATTTCCGAAACAAAAAAACGTTCTGTTTTGTCAGAAAGTTCGTCCTTAGGGTAGTAAGGAGGACCTTCAGGAAGATCAGCCAATATTTTATTTAATAAGGTTTCAACATTGGTTTTTTTATCTGCGGATATAGAAAATATTTCATCAAAAGTGACCAAACCTTCCCATGACTTTGCTGCTTCAGCTGCCTTATCTTCTTTGTCTAAATCAATTTTGTTGATGATAAGAAATTTAGGTACTTCTGCATGTTTTAGCGCATTGATGACGGGTTCTTCTCCGGTATATTTTTCAAAAATATCAGTCATAAATAAGATGATATCCGCATCTTCAAAAGATGAAAATGCAAATTTATTCATAGAATTCTGCATTCCATAGTTTGGTTTGTCAATGATACCCGGTGTATCAGAAAACACAACCTGATAGTCATCTTCGCTGAGCAAACCAAATATTCTGTGTCTGGTCGTTTGTGGTTTGCTGGTGATGATGGACATTTTTTCTCCGACCAATGCATTCATCAGTGTTGATTTGCCTACATTTGGATTGCCTATAATATTAACAAATCCTGATTTATGTGGAGTCATAGCAATTGCTTTTGCTGGTTATTCATTATATTTTCTAATTCCTGGACAATATAAGCAGGTTTTTGTGTTCGCCAGTTAAAATCATTGAATTCAGGTCCAAAATTTAGGTATTGATACAATCTGTATTTATTCATTTCTGTTTCGACGTGGTCAAATGTATTGATCAGGCATATCCATCCAAGTTCATCTTTTATGTCATCATACCATTCTTCATAATATGAATCATCATCTCCATGAAAATTTAGGACATTATCACAAAAAATTACAAATTTACTTATGCCATTTTTAATGAGAATATCTGCGAGATCCCGTTTTACAAACATACTGTCGTTGGTAATACAATCATTCCATTCGCCAATGAGCTCGATCAACGCAAAATGTCTTTTATAGTCCACAAATAAAATCTTTCCATATAGGGTCTCAGATCCTAAATAATCCCATTGGGGATGGATAAAGTAATTGTATATCTGATTGGTGAATTTGAATTCATCATAACTTCTTCTGAAAAAAGGGGATTTACTATCATTTTCGGCTGCATATTCATCCCGCCATCCCCACCAAGGTTCTATATCATACATTTGAATAAAGATTGAGTTGAAAAAATTACTTTTCTATACTAAAAATGTTTTTACCTGTGATTTGTTCAGTGGTCCATTTCCTTGATTCTCTAAAGTCAAAAGTCCTGTGTTTACATTCCAGATTACATTGATGACACATTTTACTAGTGCAAGGCTCGCTTTGAATAGAAATATCTACTTCATCTTCCGTCAGATTTTTTCTTATACTATCCTTGAGTATGATGATTTCTTTTTTGGCTTCATTCATATCAAAATACCAGGGGAGTGTAAGATGAAGGTCTACATGAGAAACATGCCCAAATTTAAGGTAAGTTAATTTATGTATATTAATCCAGGTCAATCTCCTTTTTTGAGTAATCGTTTCAACAAGTGTGTTGAGCACATCAACATCCGCTTCATCCATGAGTCCATTTATGGTTGATTTTAGTACGGTATAGCCGGTATATAGAATAAAAATACCAAATATTATGGCCATAACACTATCTACCCATTGGTATCCTGTCAAATAAAAGACAAATAATCCTCCGATAAGTGCCACCGTTGTATAAGTGTCAGAAATTAAATGTTTTCCCCCCGATATCAGAGCTACCGATTTATTCAAAATACCTTGCCTGACGCTATATCTTCCCATCATATAGTTGACAATTGCGGTAATTAACATAAGGATGATTCCCCAGTCAAGTTTAAGAATTTCCGGCGGTTTGCCCAATCTTGATGTTGCTTCAGAAATAATCATGATACCTGCCACGCCTATCAGAATTCCTTCTACAGATGCTGTAATTAGCTCTACCTTTCCATGTCCGTAAGGATGATCATCATCTCTGGGTTTTATGGCAAATTGAAGACTTTTAAGTGTAATATAACCTGTAATAATGTTAACAGTACTTTCAAGTGCATCTGAAAGTATTCCAACAGAATTGGTAATGTAAAAAGCAACTACCTTAATAGCAAAAAGTACTATTCCGCCAACAAAGATGGCTTTTTGGATACTGATTTTATTTTTGCCGATGCTATTTAGCATAATGAATTGAAATAACTTTTTGGTCTCATGATTTGTTTCTGGTACAAAAGTAGGATTAAATATGATTTGGAATGTAAAACCCGATGTGGAAGTCATCAATAATTTTAATAAAGGCACGTTAGTGGAAACCTTGGGTATAGAGATCATTGAATTTGGGGACGATTACGTGAAAGCAAAAATGCCGGTTGATCACAGGACAAAACAACCTATGGGTCTTTTGCACGGTGGGGCTTCAGTAGCGTTATCCGAATCCATGGGAAGTATGGCGAGTTGGTTAATTATTGATGACCATAATAAAAGTATCGTAGGAATCGAAGTTAATGCCAATCATCTTAAAGCAGCTAGAGATGGGGTAGTGTACAGCATAACCCGACCGATAAGATTAGGTAAAACGTTGCATGTTTGGAACACTGAAATCTTTGATGAAAAAAATCATCTGATTTGTATTTCCCGTTTGACAGTAATGATTATTGGTTAATGTTCAATGTTCAGCATGTTATTATTAAAGTGAAAAAAGGTTCATTTTTTGTTAATTTTAAACATTCTATGCATTTTTCACATCTTTTTTTACCTTTGCGAAACCTTATGATAAATAACCTGTCCAAATACTTTCTTGAATCTTCATCGTTAGATAGTCTAAGTGTTACAGACATCGAAGGTGAGATAGAAATAGCCCCTTTTGCTTCATCTTATAGAATGTTGCTTGCTAAAAAGATGTCTGATTTCGAAAGCCAACAACTTATGCTTATAAATAATGATCGGGTGTGGATGCATTATGTTAAACATGCTGAAAATAGATTTCCTTCAATTTATGATAATTCATTTTCAATTATTTCAAACAATAATCCTATCAATTCCGATCGTCATCTACCTGAAGAATTCGAAAATGTAGAGTTGATTGAAAATTTAAGTCAAAATTCTGATCAGGATATGCCAGTTGTAGAGAAGGACGAAAATCTCATTAAGGAAATAGAAACCGTATCACCTGTTTCTGAGATTGAAGGTAAAGTAGGAGCGGAATTGTCGACATTAAATGTTTCAGCAAAAAATAAAAAGAAGAAAGTTAAAAAATTTAAACTGAATGAATATCGCGGTATTTCTGAATTTTCTAAATGGTTACTTTCTTTCAAAAAAGATGATATAGAGAAACAAATAAAAAAGGAAGAAAAGGCAGCCCGAAAAAAAGCATTTGATGAAAATGCAAAAAAATCCGTGACTAAATCTTCGGCTATTATCTCCGAGCCATTGGCTGAAATACTTGCTTCGCAAGGGCATCTTGATGATGCAAAAAAAATGTATGAGCAATTGATGGTTAAATATCCAGAAAAAAGTAGTTACTTTGCAGCCAAAATAGAAACACTAATTAAAAAATAGTTTTAATATGACCACAGCATTAACAGTATTGATAGCAATTAATTGCGTTCTTTTAATGGCAATAGTACTTATTCAAAATCCAAAAGGGGGAGGAATAGATTCTTCTTTGGGTGGTGCAGCTGCAAATCAAATGTTTGGAGCAGCCAAGTCTACAGATTTTGTTGAAAAAATAACTTGGGGTTTAGCCGCTGCTTTGTTTATTTTATGCATTATCACAGCTATGCTGGTTTCAGGTAGCGGTTCAGGCGATTTAATAGTACCTGTTCAATAGTAAACTCAAAACTCAATCTTAAATTTCAGGCTTATCTAATTATTTTAGATAAGCCTTTTTAGTGTTGGAACTTTCCTAAAGTAAATAAACTTATACCGTTGATACTTCTATAGTATTATTTATGTAGTATTATTTTTAGCAAGGACAAGTGTAAAATGAATTTTTAAATTTTAATCATCTTTATACGGGAAATAAGTGGAAAATGTTCTGCCTCTATATAGTATAATCCTCTGGGTAGTTCAACAATATCAATTTCCATTAATTCACTTTCTTTAATTGCATTTAACTTAAACATTAACAGTCCTTTATAGTCGAAAACCTTAAGTGATTGTATAGGGTACTCAGATAGAATGTTAATGTAATTACTGCTTGGGTTTGGGTATAGTTTTATTTTTTGTGTATTCACTTCGGTAGTGTTGCTGATATTTTGTACTATAAAAGATTGAACAACAGTACAATTCAACTGATCAGTTACGGTAACCTGGTATTCTCCCGGCGTAAGATTTGATAAACATGTTGAGTTTTTATTTTCTATATTCCATAATATCTGGTAGGGTGCTTGTCCTCCCGATAGCGTTACACATATTTCACCTGATGATGTTTGATCTACGTCATTTTTAATCACTGCACTAATTTTAATATCTGAAGTTGAAGATATGTTAATGGGAGAAATATTCAGCAAACAATCATCTGAATCACTAATTATCCCAGAGTAAACTCCGTTTGGTAAACCGGAAATTTCAAGATCTTTGTATAATCCATCGTTCCAAGATACATCAATCGGCACATTTCCTCCTGAAATAAAAATTCTAATTTGACCGCTACTATCACCATTACATGTATTATTAGATACATGTTTTGTGTTGTAGCTGAAAACAGGTCTTTCGACAAAACTAATGAAGTTTGAAACACCGGTACAACCATCTTTATCTGTTACCGTCAATTGGTATATTCCTGCCGGTAATAAAGAAATGGTATCTATTGATTTATTTGAGAAATATTGTAATCCTTGACTCCAATTATAATCATATGGCTGGACACCATTTTCAATTTCTGCTTCTATTTGGCCGTTTTTATCGAGATAACATTTATTTTCTTTAAGGACATCTAATGCTATTTCCACATTAATATTGATATATGGAATGAAAATATTAGGAATACCTGCTTTGCAACCCAATTTATCATATGCAGTGACACTGTAATTTCCTGAAACCATATTTGCAAATTGAGGAAATGACTCAGCAGTATGATTCCACGCATAATTGTATCCACCATTTCCACCTGATGTTGTCAATAAAATATAACCATTTTTACCAAGAATACAAGAAGTAGGGCTGAGACTGTCTATAGATATTTCAAATAATGGTGGCTGTTTTATGATAACAGATGGTAGTATACTACGACAACCGTTTGCATCAGTTATAGTTAGCGTATATGCACCCGCTTTCAAATTAAATATATCGTCTGTAAAGTCAAAGTTATTCCATAAGTATGTATATGGCACTCTACCACCGACAACATTCGTTTTTATCGAGCCATTATTTTCTCCAAAGCAACGGACACTTTCCGTACTCAATACTTTTCCGACTAAAGGAGACGGAGTGAAAATAGATACTTCCAATACATCCTGACATCCTGAACTATCAGTGATAGTACAAGTATAATTTCCCGATGATAAGTTGGTTATTAATTTCGTGGTTCCACCAGTATTCCACTGATATGAATACGGGGGTATTCCGTCAAAGACTATAATTTCTATCAGGCCACTTTCGCTGCCTGAACAAAGGGGATGACGTATATCTTTGACATCACTTACCAGTGTCCGCCTGGCATTAAGTTGAATGTTTTCTAGCACAGCAGAGCAATTTCTATTATCTGTTACTGTTATTGTGTAAATTCCATCAGGAATGTCAATCAAGTTTTTTTGCGTATTTCCATTTGACCAATTGTACGAATAAGGAGGGTTTTCAGTGCTATGTTCAATGTTTATAAAACCATCAGATTTACCTTTGCATGAAGGTTGAATAATGGACGACGATACAATATTTAGAAAAGTGGATGAAAAAATCTCAAAAAAATCTGTTTTTACCTGACAACCCCCAGCGTCTGAAATTGTGGCAAAATAAACACCTTGTCCCAGATTCGAAATTTTTATTCCCTGATCTTCATTATTCCAAATGATATTGTAAGGTGGCGTCCCTCCGGAAACTTCCAGGCTTATTGATCCATCTTTAGAACCATTACATGAAGCATCTTTTTTGTTTACCGTATAAATAATCGGATTAAAAGCCGGCAGATCATCCTGATTTCCGTTACAGTTTTCGTCTATTGAATTACATTGAATCTCAAGAGATGCTGGGTTGATGTTTGGATTGCTGTCATTACAATCTCCATCCAGAATACTAAAGCCTTCGGGTGGCACCGAATTGCAAATTAATATTTTTCCTGACTCTATCCCATATCCGTCTCGATCAGCATCCGGATAAAATGTATTGAGTTCAGTAACTGGAGTAGATCTGTAAAATTCGATCTGATCTAATGCAATATCAGCCAATGGCCCATTACTTGTTTGAGAAATAAATCTGAAAGTTGCTATTTTGTTATTATATGCTGAAAGAGACAAGGTAACTCTTTTCCATTCATCTCCTTGATTTCCTGTGACATTATAGAGGTGATCCCAGGTTTGTTCATTATCCGTACTGATTTCTAGAGACAAGTAAGTGATATCTTCTCCATACATATGATAATAAAACGACATATCACATTGAGAAGAGTTACTGAGTACATGTATACATTTTGATTGCAGTACTATCTTACTTTCAGATGGGCAAATCAGTGGATTGTTTTCAATGTATATATAATTACCTGTAAAATTTATATCACCGGAAGGACCTGTATTCTCCGTGTCTGTTTTACCTTGCCATACCAGCCAGTCCTGACCATCATCATTGGTTGGATTAAACCAAAATTGCGAATTCATAGTACAGGTTGAACCACAACCTTCCTGACAGGGAGGTAAATCGTCAAAATTTTCTGATATCGAAACAGGTTCGCAAGTAGTTGCACCGACGATCACACAACTTTCTGGCGACTGGGAGAAGTCTGAACATATGCCAGTAATGAATACAGAATATTCTGTATTTGGAAATAAATTTTGAAAGGTATATGATTGGTCTGAGCACTCAGCAAAAACGATTCTTTGATCGGATCCATCACTTTGAATAGTAATTTTCACTGTATTACAAGATATCACAGAAGACCATCCGACGGTAATTGTATTTACATCACTCTTTAATATGGTCAGATCTTCGGGTAACAAACATTTTTCTTGATTAAATCTTAAATTAAAATATTTAAGCACGCCGACATCCTTGATCGCACGATCAAAGAAAATAAGTTTCCAAAACCCTTTTGAAAGAGTGTCAAGTTTCCACGTTTCCATGTCTCCATCCGGTTTAAACGCTCCGATAAAAGGAGGACTACTGTTTTTTAGACTTAAGCATGCACCTGGAGCGAATGTGGTAACTCCAGTGCATGTAGTATCATATATATCTCCAAAATCATCTTTCACTGTGCCGTTGTGGTTAGAAAGTGTTACTTGTTGTCCTTGAGGGCTTTCAAGTACAATTTTTAGATCAGCTGGCCAGTCATGCGAAATTATTAAATCTATACCATCAATAAAAACATCTTTACCTAAGATCCCATTTTCTTCTACATCCAGCAAGAATGTTTCTGTTCCATTATCTTTAAGTGGAATATTGATTTGACATGAAGTCGGGATGGATAATACAGTGACAAATGGAATGGCAACATTCCAGGGACTATATGAAGTCGGAGAACATGCTGACCGTATGTAAACTTCATAAGCTGTAGAAGGTGTGAGGTCATGAAAAGTAAATTCTTTTGAAGGAATTAAGGCTGTGGTAGGTAAACTGGTTCTGACTTCGCCTTTTTTTATTAATTCAATTTCCCATCCAATGGGATCTGTATTTGTGTCAGACCATGATATTTTGATGGAGTTTACGGTTCTTTCTGAAAACTTAATGGAAAAAGGTATCTTACATGATTGTCCATCCATATTGCTATAGATAAGTATCAAAATAAGGCTTATAATTATGTAACGCAATCTGATTTTATTTTATCATACTTTTTATCAAATTCAAAAATAAATCATTTTTTTCAAAATTATGGATTTTATAAAATATTTAATTTAAAAGCGCTAAATTTGAAGTGATGTATTAGAATTTTTGCGATATTTTATGTATTTTTGCACATTCGTTTTAAAAAATAAATTATATATACATAAATGGCTAATGATCAAAGGATTATCCCTATAAACATTGAGGATGAAATGAAATCATCTTATATCGATTACTCTATGTCGGTAATCGTTGCCAGGGCACTGCCTGATGTAAGGGATGGATTGAAACCTGTGCATAGAAGAGTATTATACGGTATGTCAGACTTAGGGCTTTCATATGGCAGGTCGCACAAGAAGTCAGCAAGAATAGTTGGTGAAGTTTTGGGTAAGTATCACCCGCATGGTGATAGTTCAGTGTATGACGCTATGGTTCGTATGGCCCAGGATTGGTCACTTAGATATCCTTTGGTGGATGGTCAGGGTAATTTTGGGTCTATGGATGGTGATAGTCCCGCAGCGATGCGATATACCGAAGCACGGCTAGCGAGGATTAGTGATGAAATGTTGGCAGATATTAATAAGAATACGGTAGATTTCAAATTGAATTTTGATGATTCATTGGAAGAACCTACCGTGTTGCCTGCCAGAATTCCTAATCTCCTTATCAACGGGGCTTCGGGTATTGCCGTAGGTATGGCTACAAATATGCTTCCTCATAACCTTTCTGAAGTCATCGCTGGTATAAAAGCCGAAATAGATAACCCAGATATAACTATTGATGAATTAATAGAATTTATTAAAGCACCTGATTTTCCTACCGGGGGTACGATTTATGGATATTCTGGTGTCCGTGAAGCTTTTCATACTGGAAGAGGTAAAGTAATAGTAAGAGGTAGGGCTACTATTGAGTCAGGAGCAGGGGGAAAAGAAACTATTATTATCACTGAAATACCTTATCAGGTAAATAAAGCAAATTTAGTGGCTAAGATTGCTGAATTGGTTAATGAAGACAAAATCGGCGGTATCTCTGACATACGCGACGAATCAGATAGGACTGGTCTTAGAATAGTGGTAGAAGTAAAGAGGGATGCCATGGCCAGTGTCGTTTTGAGTAAAATTTATAAATACACGCCATTACAGACGTCATATGGTGTCAATAATATTGCCTTGGTCAATGGCAGGCCCAAAGTACTTAATCTGAAGGATATGATTTCTGAATTCATAAAATTCAGAATTGAAGTAATCATCAGAAGGACGCAATATGATTTGGAAAAAGCGCTTGAAAGGGCACATATTCTGGAAGGTTTGCTCATAGCACTGGACAATATTGATGAAGTAATAAGAATTATCAGGCAATCAAAAACGGTTGAAGAAGCAAAAGACGGTTTGATGACAGGTTTTGCTTTGAGTGACATTCAGGCGAAAGCAATCCTTGAAATGAGACTCCAAAGGCTTGTAAGTCTTGAAATAGATAAAGTCAGAGAAGAATACAATGAAGTATTAGCTAAAATCGAATATTACAAAAGTATATTGGCCAGTGATCAATTGCAAAGGGATATTATCAAGCAGGAATTGGATGAAATTAATGAAAAATTTGGAGATAAACGTCGTACCGATATATCTTACGCGGATGACGAAATAAGTGTAGAAGATCTTATTCCCAATGAAGAAGTTGTAATCACCATTTCGCATCTGGGTTATATAAAACGTACAAAGACCGATGAATTTAAGCAACAGAGTAGAGGAGGTAAAGGATCTAGAGGCGCTAAAACAAGGGATACTGATTTTGTAGAGCAGATGTTTATTGCTCATAATCATAATTATCTTCTTCTTTTCACAGAACAAGGCAGATGTTTCTGGCTGAGGGCATTTGAAATACCGGAAGCGAGCAAAGTGGCACAGGGTAGGGTACTCCAAAATATATTGGCGATCCCATCTGATGATAAAGTACGTGCATATATCAAAATTGAAAATCTTAATGATGAAGAGTTTATTAACAACAACTATATCATCTTCTGCACCAAACAGGGAATGATAAAGAAAACCATCGTTGAAGCTTTTTCCAGACCAAGAACGAATGGTATTAATGCCATAACCATCAATGAAGGTGACCAATTGCTTGAAGCTAAACTCACTTCAGGACAAAATGAAATAATTATAGCGAATAGAGAAGGTCGGGCAATACGGTTTAATGAATCGAAAGTGAGACCAATGGGAAGAGGAGCAGCTGGTGTAAAGTCTATGACTTTGGGCTCAAATAAAGATGAAGTAATTGGTATGATTTCAGCCGATCCAAGTAAAGCGGAATATTCAGTTTTTGTAGTATCAGAAAAAGGGAATGGTAAAAGATCACCTTTGGAAGATTACAGAATCACCAATAGGGGAGGAAAAGGGGTTAAAACCATCAATATAACAGATAAAACCGGACAGCTGGTAGCTATTAAATGGGTAAGTGAGTTTGATGAGCTAATGATTACCACAGAAGATGGTATAGTAATCAGGACTCCAGTGTCTGATGTAAGATTGATGGGTAGAGCTACCCAAGGTGTAAAAGTGATCAGAATACAAGATAAAGAGTCCATAGCTGATGTTACTGTGATCAGAAGAGAAGAAAGTATTGATGAAGAAGAGTAATGGTTATGATTATTTTAACCAAAACGACCTAATTCTTAACAAAAATTAAACTTTTTTTTGCTTAAATGTGCGTCTTAATGATGAAAATGTATTTTGTGAAAATATATTTTTTATTTTTGTGATTATATTTTTAACATTTAACAATTAACGATGAAACATCTTTTTTTTAGCACACTATTAGTTTTTATTTCCGTATCCCTGATTCAGGCACAGGAATATAAAAAACAATTGAAAAACGCCAATAAGACGTTGGGTAAATATTATTTGGATCCTGTCGCCAACAAAGCAGACCTCGCCTCTGCAATTGCTACCATAGATCAGGTTTTTTCAGCAGACGATGCCAAAGCTGATTCAGAAGCTTGGATTACTAAAGGGCAGATTTATAATGAAATCGCTAAAGCCGAAATGAATAAAAAGATTCTAGATGCAGCATATATGATGGCTACACCAGATGCAGGTTTGATTGCCATGGATGCGTTTGAAAATGCCACATTTAAGGCTGTGAAAAAATCTCAGACCAAGGATGCCCTTGCAGGTATAAGAGAAAATGAAGATTATCTCAATAATATAGCCATTACTTTTTTTCAGGCCCAGGATTACAGTTCTGCTTATAAAAACTTTGCATCAACCCTTAAAGCAAACGATTTACTGAAAAAAAATAGTGTGGAAAGCAGATTGGATGACCCTACCATTAAGAATGATCAGATTTTTTATACGGCAGTTTCAGGTTATTTCGGAGACAATAAAGTCGCTTCTTTTCCTTTATTTGAGCAATTGTATAAAGCAGGTAACGCTCAACCTTTGGTATATGAAGCACTATTTAATATGGCATCAGAAAAAGATATTACCAAAGCTATGGAATATCTTGAAGCGGGTAGAAAAGCAAACCCGGATGACAATGGATTATTGTTTGCTGAGATCAACTATTACCTTAAAGCAGGCCAGCTCGATGTTTTAACAGATAAGCTCAAAGCGGCTATAGCAAAAGAACCAGACAATGTTTCTGTTTACACAACGCTAGGTAACGTATACGATCAGTTAAACCAGAAAGAAAGAGCTTCTGCTACACCAATATATATGATAGGCACAAACGGTGGCTGTTTTAAAGTAAAACCAGATGGTAAAAAAGAAGATGTTGATAAAAAGTTTTGTGAAAGTGATCTTATGAGGATTGACAGTATCATAAAAAAAGCCGATGAGTACTTTAATTCTGCGTATGATTATTTTTCCCAGGCATTGGCCAAGGACCCTAAAAATTTTGACGCTAGATATAGCCAAGGAGCACTTTACTACAATAAAGCTGCCAGCATGACTACAAAATTAAACGAATTGGGCAGCGATTATTCATCTGCAGGAACCAAAAAATACAATGCTATTAAGGCTGAGATGGATGATTATTTTATACAAGCATTGCCTTATTTCCTTAAAGCTGAGGAATTAGACCCAAAAGATTTGAATACGATGATAGCCCTGAAGGAAATTTATGCAAGAGAGGGACAGCTTGATAAATCTGCTGAATACAAGGCAAAAATTGAAGCACTCGGAAGCAAATAAGTTTTGAACTTTGAAATATAATAAGGGTCGGAAAATCTAATTTTTCGGCCCTTTTTGTTGACAATTAAATTTTTCTATAAAAAAAATAACGTATTTTCTTCCTAAGATATCTTACGGATTGTAATTACCAGATATTAACCTCAGGCTCAATTTTGATTCCAAAAATATTATTTATCGTTTGGCATATTTCCAAGGCAAGATGGTAAATTTCTTTACCATTCCCATCGCCAAAATTGACTAAAACCAAAGCCTGAAGGTGATGAACTCCTATATGGTTTCTTTTCAAACCTTTAAATCCTGCTTTTTCGATGAGCCATCCTGCCGGTATTTTAACATCTGTTGCAGAAACTGGATAAGAAGGGATATCTTTATATTTATTTTGTAAAGCGTTAAACATCTCGACAGAGACAACAGGATTTTTAAAAAAACTACCTGCATTACCGATCAAAGCTGGATCCGGTAATTTTGATTTTCTGATTTCTATCACCGCTTCTGATACCTGATGTATGGAAGGCGTTACAATTCCTTTTACAGCTAAAACATCTTTTATTGCTCCATAGTCAGTTCTGACAGTATAATTTTGCTTTTTTAATATATAAACAACGTGGGTTATAAAATATTGATCTTTTACAATGTTTTTAAAAATACTATCTCTGTATCCAAATTTGCATTCATCCTTAAAAAAAACTTTTCTTATACCTGATTCAAGATGTATAGCTTTAAGACAATGGAAAATACTTTCCTGCTCTACCCCATAAGCGCCTATATTTTGCATAGGAGCTGCGCCTACACTGCCAGGTATGAGAGACAGATTTTCTACACCAGCAAGATTTTGGGATAAGGCCCATAGTACAAATTGATGCCATTTTTCTCCTGCACCTACTTGAACCATGACCTGATTTTCATCTTCGTCGATGATTTCAATACCTTTGATTTCATTTTTTAATATAAAAGCATCCACATCACCAGTTAGTAAAATGTTGGATCCTCCGCCAAGAATTCTTATGGGCGTAAGGCGCTCTGTCAAAACTTCAAAAACATTTATTTCATTGTAAACAGGTATAATTCCTTTGGATTTGGCATGTAAACCAAAGGTGTTTAAGTTTTTAAGATTGACATTATCAAGTAGTACCATATTAGAAAAGAATAGATTTAAAGTTCACTTTCCGGATTTGTGATTTTCTTTAGCATTGGATAATTAAAGTCAAATTGTAAACCGATGCTCAAGGCACTGCTTTCAACTGCTTTATTAAAACCATATCTTAAAAAACCGTGTGCTGTAAATCCACTTAACCCAAAACCATATCCTGCCTGTATAATATAAGTTTTAAATAAGCTCCTTTTCAGGCCTTTGGATTGAAGCTCATCAGATAAGCCAAAAAGCTCTGTTTTATTCCATTGCAATCCTCCTCCCACACTAAAGCCCATCTTTCCTTCTTTGTCAAATGTACTTAATCCTTTGAAGTTTAGTTTTCCGATCAATGGAAATGCCACTGTCCCCAAACCTTTATAATCACTCGTGGATAACCCCAAAAATCCAATTATTGCCTGAGTTTCAGCTGAAAATGAAATTTTTTTATTTCCTAACCAAATTTTTGGTCCAATACCCAGGTTGAGTATCGCACTCCCCGCTGAGCGACCAGCTATTTCATTGTCCACTTTGGGATTAACATAACGGTGGTAAACGTCAGAAGATACAGTAAATCCATACCCGAATTGAGCTTGAAGCCCAGATACAAATATTAAGATTACAAATATCCCAATTATTTTTTTTATCATTTTAATTCTGTTTTTTATATTGAAAGTTGAATTAATCTACATTTGAAGTAAGTTCAAATTGCAATTTTGCTAGAGATGCATAAATGCCATTTTCATTGCTAATCAGTTCATTATGTGTTCCTTGTTCAATGATTTTACCACTGTCCAGCACATAGATACAATCCACATCCCTAATAGTGGAAAGCCTGTGGGCAATAATGATAGAAGTCCTGTTTTCCATCAATTTGTCCATGGCTTCCTGAACTAATTTTTCAGATTCCGCATCGAGAGAAGAAGTTGCTTCATCTAGTATCAATATCTTTGGATTTTTAAGTATGGCCCTAGCAATAGCTATACGTTGTCTTTGACCACCTGAAAGCTTGATACCACGTTCACCTACGATGGTGTCCATGCCTTGCGGAAAGGAAGTAATAAACTCTAAACTATTGGACTGCTGCGCAGCCAAATTTATTTCATCTTCTGAGGCATTTGGTTTGCCATATGCAATATTTTCTCTTATCGTTCCACCAAAAAGGATTACTTCCTGTGGGACAATTCCAATATTTTTACGAAATTGAGTCAGGTCGTAGTTATTTATATTTTTGCCATCAACCAAAATACTTCCTGAGACAGGATTATAAAATTTCATCAACAACTGCACTATTGTTGATTTCCCACCACCACTTTGCCCTACCAAGGCTATTTTCTGACCAGCTTTTATATCAATATTTATGCCTTTAAGTATAGTCATGTCTTTTCTGGTTGGGTAGGCAAAAGTTATATTATCATATTTTACATTGCCTTTGATTTTCATGTCTGTAAAGCTGTCTGATTCTTGCACATCCAACTCAGATGGTGTGTCAAGAATCTCTTGAATTCTTTCCGTAGCTCCTATCGCACTGACTATCTGAGTATAAAGTGTACCGAAACTAGCTATCGCCCCGCCAAGTATTCCAGTGTACAGTATAAAAGAAAATAAATCACCTGCTTCCATTTCTCCACGCTGAAGCATCAAAGCTCCTTGCCACAATATAAAAAAAATACCACCAAACAAAATTGTAATAATAAAAGTAAAAAAAATGCCCCGCATTTTGGCAAAACTTAAAGAAATTTTCACTATCTCATCTACCGCTTTTCCATAACGAACAGATTCATACCATTCATTGGCAAAAGATTTAACAATAGTGAAAGACTGAAAAGTTTCTTCAACTATCGTATTGGTTTTGGCCAATTCATCTTGTCGTTGTTTCGACAATTTTCGAATATATTTTCCAAAAATCATCGCACTGACCACGATGGCTGGAAAAGTGAGCAACATTATCATAGATAGCTTAGGCATCCATATGAAAATGATAATGATGCCTGATACTAATATGACCAATTGTCTGATGAACTCTGCCAAAGTAATAGAAAATACGGATTGTAATTGCTCTACATCTGCTGTAATTCTGCTGGTAAGTTCTCCTACTCTCTTTTCTTCAAAAAAAACAACAGGCTGTGTAATTATTTTTTCGTACAAATCCTTTCTCAGGTCTGACATTCCTTTTTCAGATACAATGGCGAAATAGTAGGTTCTGAAATAACTTAGAATACCTTGGAATATTAAAATAATCAGAAATATCCACCCATAATCTTTTACATCAAGATCTAAATTAAACTTTGGTTTTCCGATAGCAGTATTTGCCATCTCCCCCGGTAATCCCATCAATGCCATAAATATCAGACTACCCACTACTAAAAACAACATCGCCAAACCAAAGTACCAAGCATATGGCTTGATATATTTGAATATTCTGATGGAGTTTTTAAGAGAATTTCTATTTAGTTTTAGAGAGGATTTCTCTCTTACATCATTATCTGACATTTAAATTGTGTTATATTACAAAGCAAAATTATATAAAATTATAATATTGTGTGTGAACGTAAAGTTAAACAGTTTTGTTATTCCGATATAAACAGTAACTGGGTGATGATTTAATCACATGATTTACTAAAGTCATTTCTTTTCATTATTTTTGCATGTTTTATGCTACAAAATATAAAAATAGTACTTATCAATGATTAACAGACTCATATATACATTGGTTGCAATATTGCTCATATCTTCCTGCAAAGACAATGATGTTGAATTGAAAAAATCAATTATCGGGACATGGGATGTGTTTTCATCAGAGATGAACAATAAACCAAATGGGTTAATGAAAAACGGTTGGTTTGTATTCACAGGCGACAATTCAATCAAATCAAATATCTTTGAAGTAAACATTTCACAAAGATACAACGTTGAAAAAGGTAGGTTAATTATCGAAGGTAAAGAAAAATTTGACTTAAAAATTTCCAGGTTGGAAAATGATACCATGCATCTTGTGGGTAAAGTAAAGGTGTACAATATGAAATATTTTTTAGTCAGGAGAAGTTAGTTTTTTTATACCTCAACAAAATATGGGTAAGCTTGGATTGCATTTGACTTGAATTATTTTTTTAAAATCTGAATTTATTATGTTTATTAGCATCCATTAGTACTAGTATTGCTGGATTGAGCTGATGGAGTTCATTTTTAGTGTTTTACCGGAAATATAAATTATCTAATTTTCCTAAATTGAGTTTATGTTACTTCATATCAATACATCATTAATCGCAAACATATGATTAAACATATATGTATGATCTTCTTTTTGCTTTTTTCACTTAAAGGTAATAGTATCAATGTAGAAGTAAGCAGTTTCTCTTTTTATGGGCCTAATCCATATACTGAAGTGTATTTCAGAGTGGCGGGTAACAGCGTAAATTGGATTAAGACCGAAGAAGTAAAACGTGCATCAGTAGACGTGTTGTATTATGTTAACCATTCAGATGGATCTATTGCTGCATATGATAAGTTTGAGTTGACCAGTGTTGTTTTTGACACTATAGTAGATTTTATAGCCGTAAAAAGATTTAGACTTAATCCGGGAGCATACACCATAAAAATAGAGGCCAATGAATCATCCTTACCATCAAACAAAGTCGAGATGGAACAAAGTTTATTGGTAGATTCACCCGATAAAAAGTTTTTATTGTCGGATATCATATTGTTAAGTAAAATTAAAAAAGATAGCTCTGATAATTCTATGGTCAAAAATGACGTGTATATGGAGCCATTAGCATATAATTTTTCATCAGGGACTCAACAACGGTTGGACTTTTATGTTGAATCTTACTTGAAGGATACCAATGCTGTAAGTGAATATTTTCTTCAATATCACATTATGGAAGGTTTCTCGTCCAATGTTAACACAAAACCTTTGTTGTCAAAATACAAAAAAATCATTGCTAACCCAACTGAACCATCACTACTTTATTTTCCTGCAAATAGTTTACGATCAGGTGATTATCATGTTTTAGTTAATATAATAGATAAGAAAAAAAAATCGTTAGTCAGCAGAAAGATAAATTTTGTGAAAAGTAATCCAGCTGCTGATATTGCATATATGGATAATTTTAATGAATTACTGGAAAATTCATTTGTCCAACAGATTAAAACGGAAGAGTTGGATTATATTTTAAAGGCACATCTTCCTATCACTGATCAACATCAGGTATCTACACTCAGTGAACTTATAAAAAGTAATAAGACTAAAAGTCAAAGACAGTTCCTGTTTCAATATTGGAAATCAAAAGCAAATTCTAATCCTGAAGGTGCATATAAAGGATATATGGATGTGGCTAAGGCGGTTGATAAAATGTTTTACAGTAACGTTGGATTTGGTTTTCAGTCTGATAGAGGTTTTATTTTTCTCAAATACGGGAAGCCTACCAATGTGGTATCCATAGACACAGAAACAGACGCAGTGCCTTATGAAATATGGTACTACAACTACATTGCACAGTCTAGACAGACCAATGTAAGATTTCTTTTTTACAACCCATCGCTTGCTCATAATGATTTCAAACTTTTACATTCTACCTGCATAGGTGAAAAAGTAAATCCTGCCTGGGAAACTGAGTTGTATAAATCAGTACCTGCGGAAAGACTTGGAAATGCCATCGATGCTACTCAAGTTGGAGAAAATTGGAACCGAAATGCTCGAAGATATTTTAATGATTTTTAAAATTTCCTTTATTTTACTTTTTGTTTTATAAAATTTAATTTGTTTTCATTAACTTGAAATTAAGTTTATGCCAATAAATTATATAAAACTAAATTTTATATTAGCCCAAATATTCTTAGTCATAACAAAATCTTTATTCATAAAAAGGATTTATCACCAAATAAGGTAATATTTCAATGGTTTGTTGATCATTTATTAAAATTACCAACATTTCAAAACAAAAATATGTTATTAAATGTATAAAGATTTATACTTTTGCACTCCATTTAACAAAATTTAATTTAATGAGGACTAAACTTTCGCAATTTAAGTTTGAGTTACCTGAAAATCTTATTGCTCAATATCCTACGCAGGAACGTGATGAGTCAAGAATGATGGTGGTAAACAGAAAAACAGGGAAGATCGAGCATAAAATTTTCAAGGAAGTATTGAACTACTTTGACGACAGGGATGTATTGATATTTAACAATACAAAAGTCTTTCCTGCCCGAATGTATGGAAAGAAAGAAAAAACTGGTGCTAAGATTGAAGTTTTTTTACTGAGAGAATTAAATGCTGATGCTAAGTTATGGGATGTATTAGTAGATCCTGCCAGAAAAATAAGGGTTGGCAATAAGTTATATTTTGCCGATGATAAGGGTAATGATATACTAGTAGCTGAGGTGGTAGATAATACCACATCCAGAGGTCGGACTATAAGATTTTTTTATGACGGTACAGATGAGCAGTTTAGAGAAGTATTGCGGCAACTTGGTAGTATGCCCCTTCCTAAGTATATCACCCGACCCCCGGAAGATCTTGACTCTGAGCGTTATCAGACGGTATATGCTAAAGAAACCGGAGCAGTAGCAGCGCCAACAGCAGGTTTGCATTTTTCAAGGGAATTAATGAAAAGGCTCGAAATCAAAGGTACTGAACTGGCAGAAGTTACTTTGCATGTGGGATTAGGTACATTTAGAAGTATAGATGTTGAAGATTTGTCTAAGCACAAAATGGATGCTGAATATTACAAAATTTCTGAAAAGGCGGCCAATATTGTCAACGAAGCTAAAGAAGGTACCCACAGGATCTGTGCAGTAGGAACTACTACTATGAGAACTATAGAATCTTCTGTTTCTGCTACGGGTTTACTTAAACCATCAGAAGGATGGACAAATACTTTTATTTATCCTCCTTATGATTTTAGTATTGCCAACAGTATGATTACAAATTTTCACTTGCCAAAGACAAGTCTTATAATAATGATTGCTGCTTTTGGTGGATTTGAGCTTATAATGGAAGCTTATCAGGAAGCAATTAAAGAAAAATACAGATTCTTTAGTTATGGAGATGCAATGTTAATTATTTAAAGATTTTTTCAGAATCGGGAACTATTATCTATTGCATATAAGTTATCTTTAAACTCGATTAAAAATATATTTGTTTTATGTAAAAGTAAATTAAAATATTCGTTTTAAGTAGAGAATTTAAATTTTAAAAATTTATTTACCAACCAATTAAAGCATTTAAATGTACTGGACGTTAGAATTAGCACACAATCTCGAAGATGCTCCATGGCCTGCTACTCGCGATGAATTGATAGATTACGCTATCAGATCAGGCGCACCACTAGAAGTTATTGAAAATCTGCAGGAGCTCGAAGATGAGTTTGAAATTTATGAATCAATGGAGGACATCTGGCCGGATTACCCAAGAAAAGATGATTTTCTTTTTAATGAGGAAGAGTATTGATGAATTGTTTTTAGTGACAAAATAAAGAAAGTCCTGTATTATTCGTAAATCGCAGGACTTTTTTATTTATTGCATAGGTAAATCTTTCTTCCTTTGGACAATAAAAGTACAAAACCACTTATTATTGCTATTGATGGGTACTCATCATGTGGTAAGTCAACTTTAGCAAAACAAATTGCAAAAGAATTGCATTATGTCTTCGTTGATTCGGGGGCAATGTATCGTGCGGCAACTTTGTATTTTATTGAAAAAGACATCGATTTTGAAGATGAAAAAAATATTTTGTTTGCACTTCAACATATAGAAGTCACTTTTCAAAATATTAACGGGGCTAACACTACGTTTTTAAATAGAAAAAATGTAGAAGCTGAAATCAGATCGCTGAAGGTGTCTCAACTTGTGAGTGAAGTGTCGGCTATATCAGCTGTCCGAAAGAAAATGGTAGCTTTACAAAGGCAAATGTCAGGTAGCCACGGACTTGTAATGGATGGAAGAGATATCGGAACGGTCGTATTTCCAAATGCTGACATAAAATTTTTTATCACAGCAGACCCGATAGTTAGAGCCCAAAGGAGGTTTAATGAATTATTGGCAAAAAATCAAAAAACTGATCTGCATGAGGTGATTTCCAATTTGGAACACAGAGATAAAATAGACACTGAACGTGAAGATAGTCCATTAAAAAAAGCCGATGATGCCATTTTGCTAGATAATACACATTTTGATATAGAACAGCAATTTAAAGTGGCAATGCAATATATCAATGATGTTATTTAAATACACATCTGATATGATGTTGCAACAATCTTGCACAATTTATGGAAAGGACCTAAATTTTCACCGATTAAAATCACTATAACGTTACCATGCCCAGTTTATTTGCCAGTTGGTTTCGTTGCTGAATCAGCACCTGCATCACTTTCAAGTTGATTTGATATTCTTCCATTTCCTTTTCTTCCGTTGTGGCTTCATCAAAATATGATTTTAATTCTTTGATCACACGTCTGCTTTTACGCAATTGTAACCGTAGTAATGCATTATTTGCATCATTTATATAATTTTCTTCAGGCATTTTTTGGGTTTGCAGGAACATTTCTTTTTTATCCCAGGAAGCATACACATATGGCGAAGACAAAACATTTATTGCAAACTCGCGGATTTCTTCACTACTGTGTGCGATAAACCACGCATGATCGGGTGTATGTCCGTTGCCTATCTGTTCAGCAACTTCATTAATAATATTTTGATATGGAGCAATATCAAAATAAGTTAGAATATCCTGAACACTCTCAAGAATATATTGAGCTACAGTAACGCCGGTAATTTCGTCATATATTTTTTGTCCAAAATTCACAAGAACCGCGCAAACTGCTCTTTCCTGCCATGCATCGTTGAAAACTAAGGATGGTTCGTCTGTAGATAGTTGAGGTTTGGGGTTCAACCATTCTTCTGCAACAGATGCTTGGTCAGATGTAAGCGCAGCGGACGCATCAAGCCGTTTGTTCTTCAGATCGAATTTAATAGTTTTATTTACCTCATTGTTTAGTATGTTCTCACTCAAATCCAGCATGGAGCTGCATTGTCTTATGTACAAGGTTCTTTTGAATGTATCCGGTATTTTAGCTATAGAGCTTACGATATCTCTTATGACGGCAGTTTTTCGGATGGGGTCATTGCCTGTCTCTGTCAGCAGAAGCTTTGTTTTAAAAAATAAAAAATCTTCTTCTTTTTCTTTGAGATAATTGACAAAAGCTTCAGTCCCATGCTGAGTCATGAATGAGTCGGGGTCCTGACCATCGGGAAGTAGTACCAGTTTTACATTCATATCAGACTCTAAAACTAGGTCAAGCCCTCGCAATGCTGCTTTTATTCCTGCCGGGTCGCCATCATAAATTATTTTTATGTTTTGAGTATATCTTTTTATAAGTCTGATTTGCTCTTTGGTCAGTGAAGTGCCGGATGATGCCACAACATTTTGGATTTGGCCCTGGTGTAGTGATATCACATCTGTATAACCTTCTACAAGTATACATTCATCTTCTTTTCTAATGGCTTCCTTAGCAAAATATAAGCCATATAAAACCGCCCTTTTATTATATATCTCAGACTCAGGTGAATTGATATACTTAGGTTGCTTCTTGTCTGATGATAGTGTCCGACCTGCAAATGCTACTACTTTACCACTTACGTTATGAATGGTAAACATCACCCTGCTTCTGAAGAAGTCGAGATCAGACTTTGAAGTTAAACCAACCGTCCGTAGGTGTTCAATATTAAATTTTTTATCTATAGCACGCTTTGTTAATTCATCTCTTTCTTCAGTCGAATAACCCAGTTCAAATTTTTTAATGGTCGAATCCCTAAATCCCCTTTCTTTAAAATAACTCAATCCAATATTGCGTCCTTCAGTACGATTAAATAAAACATCTATAAAATAATCTCTGGCAAAATCATTAACAATATACAATGAGTCGGTCACCTGCTTATACTCAATTTCCTGTGCGGTATTCTCCGTTTCTTCTATTTGTATTTTATATTTATTTGCCAAAAAACGTATGGATTCAGGAAAACTAAGTTTTTCATGGTCCATTATAAATCTTACAGAGTCGCCTCCTTTACCGCATCCGAAACACTTATAAATGTTCTTGGATGGCGAAACGGTGAATGACGGTGTTTTTTCATCATGAAAAGGACAATTGCCTATCATGTTTACGCCCCGACGCTTAAGGTTAATGAAATCTCCGATCACATCTTCAACACGTGCGGTGTTCATTACTTCCTGTATGGTCTTTTGTATAATCATGTGAAGATTTATAGATTAGGAATTACTTATTTATGAATGCAAATAGAGAATGATGACATTTTAAAATAAATCAATTTTATTGGTATTTAGTTTTATTTGATTTTTTGATAAACTTTAATTAAAGGTTTTTAAGGAATTATTTTTTCTAAAATCTGATTCCAGATTTACTTTTCAAATCCTTGCGAGTATATTCAAAACAAATTGGTTTACAAAAATATTTAAGCACAATTTAATGATTTTGGATATACGGACGACTGATTTTATTGCAAAATAGAAACATCATGGTATGACCTTCTTTTGCTTATCAAAACCACAATACTCACTTTCATAAATTCATAAAGATTGATGTAAGTGAAATATCTAAGATAAGGTCAGTTTAATGATCTATAGCTCCAGAACATCTTTCATTTCAAATACACCTTTTTTACCCAATATCCATTCTGCAGCAAGTACTGCTCCTAAAGCAAATCCCTTACGTGTATGTGCCGTGTGTATAATTTCTATGTCATCTATTTCTGATGAATAAGTAACTATATGCGTACCTGGTGCAGGGTCCGTCCTTTCTGATGCTATAAATAAATTTCTTGAATTTTTTTCTTCAGGTGGTGTGATGGTCCATACTTTTTTTCTGTCAAGGGTATCTATAACATCTTTTGCAAGTGTAATGGCAGTGCCACTGGGTCTGTCCATTTTGGCCGTGTGATGTATTTCTTTAATGTCTACATCATACACTTCATATTTATTCATTAATGCAGCTAATCTTTTGTTAATTTCAAAAAAGATATTGACACCTATACTAAAATTGGATGCAAACATGAATGTACCATCCTTATCTTTACATTTCTGGTCTATTTCAGTTCTTTTATTCATCCATCCAGTGGTACCAGAGATAGTGGGTACTCCTGCATCCAAACATATCGAAATGTTGGAGAAAGCCGATTCAGGGGTGGAAAACTCTATGGCAACGTCTGCCCACTGTAAAACCCTTGGATTAAAATCACTGAGATTTTGGCTTGAAATTTTACAGGTAATACTATGTCCCCGTCTAAGCGCGATTTCTTCTATAGCTTTGCCCATCTTTCCATATCCTATTAATGCAATATTCATTTTTCGATTATCATTTGAAGCAAAGGTAAAAAATCCTAATAAATAAAATTAGTAAATCTTAGGAGGCTTTAACTAATAATATTAAAATCTACTGAATATTTATGTTTTTATAAGTAGTTGTTTTTGCGTTAGAGTGAAATTTCAAAATGTATGTACCTGATGGATAGCTAGTGTTAATGCAAACTGGTATACGTATACTCTCCCTGCATTGACCCCCGAGTTGGCGCGAAGCTGACCCCCTGATTGAAGTGGAGATCAAGCTAAATTTTTGTTCTCAAACTTTTACCTTTTAAGTCAAATTTGCTACATTTTGAGCGTATCCGATCTAGTATTGCGTCTGCAATGGTGGGTAAGGTTTGCCCTTCATTTTTTGTCATAGAGCTCATTTAATTGCTTTCTGAATGCGACTTTGAGTTCATCTATGGAGTGGAAGATTTCGTCTCTGAGTGGTGCATATATCTGATTGTACACGATGGTTACATGGCGCTTTACATTGGGCTTAGCCATAGGTTTGCCTACTTTGCCACACGAACTCAAGCCCCAGCCTAAGCCATTAAAACAAATACCTTCATCCACTACCACAGAATATAATCATTATAGTCTTTAGCCCACGGTTTAAATCCTGGGCTAATGAATGTTACAATCCATATCCGTTTTAACGGCTTAAATACTTTAATGATTACAACTACTGTCAGAAAAGAAATCAAATTAGAGTGAATATTTTTAACTCTAATATTAAGTGGATATAAATTTTAGTTATATTTTTTTGAAAATTGTTTTATCAATCATCACAATTATTGATAAAATAAGAATCAGAAATGCAGATATTAAAGCTCTTGATATAAATAGTTCTGATGAAATTCCAAGAAATAGAATTCAACATAAAAAAATATCGTCAAAACGCTGTTATGATGTGCCATTTTGAAAAATAAAAAATAGATTCTTTTGAAGGACAAAATCATTATTTATCTCTTAAAAACCTTCTTGTTTTGCAAAGCAAGATCAAAAGGGTACAAAGAAACACTATCGTATTTTGAAGGAATTGGCCGATGACACAAACAAAAAAACACCATTTACAAAGCCGGCCGCTGGTACTTTTCTATGATTGTTTCACTCCGAAATATGTATTAGAAAATACCGGCCTAATCGAACGTTCAGGCAGGCTAATTAATTTTTTTAGCAATAAGTAGCCCGTTGAAAAGTGAGATTCAGAATTACAATTTAAGACTGAACTCTTACCAACTCTAAATGAATACTAAAGTAGAAGTTGTATAGCTGGCCACGAACAAAATAAAAATAAGATGAATAATTTTCATATAGATTTTAAATATCGTACTTACTACACAGATATCTCAGTCATCCCATACCGCCGTGGCTTCATCCTCCAATAATTCCTTCCTGGATGCCACATATCCTCGCCATTTGGTAAGGACTTGTTGAAAATCATCGGGCAGATCTATTTCAAAATGTTTATATTCTTCCGTCACAGGATGTATAAAACCAAGACTGCGCGCATGTAATGCTTGCCGGGGCATGATGTTAAAACAATTATCCACAAACTGTTTGTATTTTGCAAATATGGTTCCCTTTAATATCCGGTTTCCATCATATTTTTCATCATTAAACAGAGTATGTCCGATGTGCTTCATATGCACACGTATCTGATGCGTACGTCCGGTCTCAAGCTTACATTTGATGAGGGTCACATAATATAGTTTTTCCATTACTTCATAGTGGGTGACAGCATGTTTGCCCAGTTCTGCTTCAGGAAATACCGCCATCAGCACTCTGTCTCTCTCATGTCTGCCGATGTTTCCAGTAATGGTACTTTTTTCTTCTTTAACATCGCCCCATACCAATGCCACATACTCCCGGTCTATAGAGTGGTCAAAAAACTGTTTGGCCAGGTGAGTCATGGCATATTCATTTTTTGCTATCAACAGCAAGCCACTGGTATCTTTGTCTATACGGTGCACCAAGCCTGGGCGATCTTCTCTGTTTCCGTTGAGGAGTGGAAGATGTTTTTGCTGAAAATAATACAATAAACCGTTGACCAATGTACCTGAAGGATTTCCTACCCCAGGGTGTACCACAAGACCGGGTGGTTTATTAATCACCATGACATGTTCGTCCTCATAAATGATATCCAGAGCTATATTTTCGGGCATCAATTCTGATTCATCCTCAGGATTGGATGGCAGTACCAGGGTGATTTCGTCTTTGGGTCTTACTTTGTAATTGGATTTAATCGCCTTGTCATTGACCAAAATACATGATGCCTTTATAGCATTCTGCACCCTGTTTCTGGATACTTTTTCGAGGCGGTCCATCAGAAATTTATCTATTCTAATGGGCGTTTGTTTCGGATCACAAATGATACGTTGGTGTTCGTACAGTTCATCGGATTGCTCCAGATCTATATATTTTATTGCTCCCATTATTTATTCATCATCGTTGTTTGGTATTTTCCAGGTCACGCCCAGATCCCATCGTATGATATCAGTTGTACTTTTTTTAAGGTCAAATAGCTCTATAGTGCTGAATGACAATGTGTTGCTATCATTTCTGACATAGTAGGACGTGCTAAGTCCCGGAAGATAATTGGCTCTGAAGTTTAAGTATAACTGGTCATTCAAGGGGAAATTGATCCCACCTGATGCGCCGTATGTCAACGATAAACTGCTATCTTCAAAACTGTAATCGGATGAATCCTGATCATTGGTCAACGTTTTGGAGGTAGAAGTAAAAAACCACTTATATCCGAGTTGGGCTTCCACATACAATTCTAATTTTCCCAGATTCAAATCTGGATAAAACCGCATTTTGCCATTAAAACCCAATACATTTGAAGTAGTTTGGTAATCAAAGTTTACCAAATCAAAATCCAAAACTTCCTGAATTGTTGCAGAACCGCTATTTATTGGATGATAATAAATACTCAAACCCCAAAACAATGGTTTTTCCAGTTTCAGCTGACGCAAGTATCCGGCTTCAAAACCTACTTTGGTGTTCTGAATATTTCTGCTGAGAAACCCCGTCGGTTGCATAAATGCCAGATTTCCTTCCACAAAATTAATTTTGGACTGAGCATTTGATTTATTTTCAGGAAATATTACCACCAGAAGTAAAAAAAACAAAATTCTCATCTTTAAAACATAAATTATTTGAGGACAAAGATAAACAATGTTTTATTAAACCCGAATTATGTATTAAAACTTCGTGATAACTTGTCCTGCTACAGCAGGAAAAGTTAAAAATACAATAAACCAGCAACTTATATTCGAAAAGCAAAGCATAGCTATGTTTACAGTAGATAAGTTAGTAAAACGGCTGATTTGCAGTGATTTTGGCCTGTAATACTTGCACGACTCTGTAGGCAGGCGTGGATTTTCTAATGCATAATCCGGGTTAAAACAACTTTTTGGCTTTAAAAGCTGTCAATATCATACTCCTTATAATACTAAATAGATTAAATGTTTATAGCAGCGAATATTATTGTGTCGATTGGATGACAATAGAAAAATTCGTTCAAAACTTAGATTTGTGTGTAATGGCTATTTTATCACATAAAAGCAGCCATAGCACCTGTTAAGCCTGCCAAAATTAATAAAACATACAAACCCATAATAATTATGGTCATAATACCCATGAATTTGTACATTGACTTTTGGCTTTCTAATGCCAGTGATATACCATCAGAACTGTTTTCGGACAACGCTTTTTTTGTCTGATCTGCAAAATGGTATAGTTTCAGAATCGGATATATATATACTGCAACTATGGCAATGTAAAAGATGGACATAATTGCGGACATTCCTGTACTCATGGCAGCCAACTCTTCAGAAGCACTAAGCATAAAACCCATAAAAGCCCCCATAAATATACCCAATAATATCATCACACCAATGCCTATAAACCCGATTATGGAAAAAAATTTTGCCCATTTGGCTGTTTCTAATAGATATTTTTTTGCTTCATCACCAATAATAAGTTCTGTTGGTTTGTTTTTCCCGATATTTTCTATTCCTTCCATAATTTTTAAAGAATTTAAAGATATTAATAAAGATCAAATATATTGTAATAAAAAACAAAACACACATATCTTAATATTTTTATTAAAAGTTTTTGACAACTATCAGAAAGACTATTTAAAATTTTTACCGAAATTCCTTTTACCTTTGCAAAATATTATCAATGTAATCAGAATGAACAATAAAAAACTGACTTTAGCTTCACTTTGTGTTAAAGAATATAAAGATCAACGCTCGACTAAACCGCACCAGTTGCCGATTTATGCCACTTCTTCTTTTGAATTTGAAAATATAGAAGAAGGTATCGATATATTTACCGGCAAGAAGTCCGGACATTCATATAGCAGATATGGTAATCCAACCGTAGATACAGTAAGCCGTAAACTGGCTGATCTTGAAGCATTTGGTACCGGTTTAAGTTCTTATGGGTATTTGACAAGTAGCGGTATGTCTGCTATTTCTACCATAATATTATCCTTACTGAAATCAGGAGATACTATATTAACACAAGGTGATTTATATGGCGGAACGACAGAAATGTTGTTGAAAGTTATATCAAACAGCGGTATAAAAACTATTTTTACAGATCTCACGGCATTTGATAGTGTGGAGCAAATACTACAGAATGATCGGAGCATAAAACTATTATATTTTGAAACACCTGCCAACCCTACGATGAAGTGTATCGATATACTTCAGATGTCAAGATTGGCAAAAAAGTACGGTATCATCACTTGTGTTGACAATACTTTTTGCACACCTGTGATACAGCAACCGTTAGCGTTGGGCATTGATTTTGTCATTCATTCTACCACAAAATATCTTAATGGCCACGGCAATTCCATAGCAGGTGTCATCATCGGTCATGAGGAGAAATATAAAAAACAAATATGGACCACCCTTAAATTGTTGGGTACGACTTGTAATGCTTGGGATGCATGGCTGATCAACAATGGACTCAAGACTTTACCCATCAGAATGGAAAAACACGCATCCAACGCTATGGCTGTGGCACTTTTTCTGGAAAAACATCCTCGGGTGAGCAAAGTTAACTATAATGGTCTGCCATCTCACCCATATCACGACATTGCGGCCAAACAAATGAAATCATTTGGAGGAATGCTTAGCTTTGAAATTGATGGAAATCTAAGCTCGGTTTTGAATATTTTAAATAAACTTAAATTTTGCTCCATGGCACCTACGCTTGGAGATGTCGATACCCTTATCCTTCATCCGGCCACAAGTTCGCACCTGAATGTAGACAAAGCGCAGAGGGAAGCCAATGGGATTACAGATGGTTTAGTTCGGTTGTCTGTAGGTATAGAAGATAGTGAAGATATCATCAACGATCTCAGCAATGCAATGGAATCATGAATAAATCCGCACTTATTTTTGGGAGTTCAGGTCTGGTAGGAAGTGCTTTATTGAAGATGCTTCTGGAAAGCAGTACGTATAACAAGGTAGTGGTATTTGTGCGTAAAAATCAGCGTTTGACCCATCCTAAAATGGACCAGGTCATAGTGGATTTTGATCATATCGATGCAATTTCTGATTGGATCAAAGGGAATGATATTTTTATTTGTCTGGGTACGACCATGGCCAAAGCAGGAAGCAAAGAAGCTTTTTATAAAGTTGATTATACCTATGTGATGCAAGTTGCATCTCTTGCTGCTTCAAATCAGGTGAAGAAGATGATTATTATTTCTTCCATGGGGGCAGATCCTGATTCATCCATCTATTATTCGCGTGTCAAAGGTAAAGTAGAGCGAGATCTTCAAAAATTTAAATTTGATGCTATATATATATTGCGTCCTTCTTTGCTGCTGGGTGAACGTAAGGAAAAGAGAGTAGGGGAGAGAATAGCCATTATTTTGAGTAAATGGACTGGATTTATATTTAATGGACCACTAAGGAAATATAAACCAATCTATGATAAAAATGTAGCTGCCGCAATGCTATTACTGGCAAATGGCAATCTTACCGGAACCCATATTTATGAGTCCCGTGAAATTGAGCAAATTGTTTTACATCAAGAAAATAGTCAACCGTGAACAAACCCGTAGTAAAAAAATCGCTGATCGAAATCGAAATAGGTCTGAATGAAGACAAACATCCGGAAACTATCCATTGGAAAAGCAATGACAACCCAAATGGTACTGGTTTTACAGCATGCAAAGCAATTTCTTTGTCCCTGTTTGATAAAGAATATAAGGATACCCTAAAAATAGATCTATGGACTACAGAAATGCAGGTAGAAGAGATGGACAGATTTATGTTTCAGACGCTGCGATCATTGGCTGATACATATTTTAAGGCCACGAATAATCAACAATTAGCGAATGATATGCAATTGTTTGTGGACTACTTTGGCAAACAAACAGGTATCATCACCGAAGAGCCTTAGTAGTAATTTTGAAAAAAAATAATTTCTTTATTTTAATGCTTTGTCTAGGATAAAGAAACTAATTAAATGTAATTCTCCCTGCAAATCGTGGTGTTAAAAATACTTGCCAGAACTACGGTTATGTCTGTGGGTGCCTACCCGACGGTTGGCGAGGTCCGCCTGACCACGTTGTTGTAATCGGGCAAGCAGGTTTTTGTCTTGATCATTAAATATAACTTCCAAGTAATTTAACTTATTTTCTGGACAGAGCAAATAAACAAATTGATACTATTGATTTTTATTAAATATATTTAACATTAAATTTCATATTAAATTATTTTATAATAATTTATACATATTATTGTTATTTTAAATATTAATATATACATTTGCACTCGACGTTTTCAACCAACTCTCCAACAACACTTACCTATGTGCAATATTGTAACAGAAAGATTTGTATCCTGTCTTGAAAAACTAAAGGATAGCAATGAAATAAAGTCCATCAGACAATTTGCTCTTGCAGTCGATTATCACCCTCAGAATTTAAACGACATTATGAAGGGCAAAAGGGATGTTACTATAGAACTTATAAAAAACGCTGCTGAGATATATAAAATAAATCCGCAATATATATTTACAGGTCATGGATCCATGTTTTCTGATGAGGAAATCATTCAGCATCCTTCCCCTGCCCAGCAGTTTAAGTCTCTGGAAAAAATAGTTTACGTACCTACAGCAGCTCACGCCGGCTATACAGAACAATTTCATGATCCTGTATTTCTGGATGACTTGGTGAGTTTTTCATTACCGGATTATAAATTTCAACATGGTACATATCGATGTTTTGATATCATGGGAGATAGCATGGAACCATCCCTATATGCTGGTGATAAAGTAGTATGTTCACAAGTGGACAATAATAATTTTTTTAGCTCAGTAAGAAATAATCTGGTGTACGTGATCGTCATGGATGGATCTTTGGTAGTAAAACGGGTATTAAATAAAGTGCGCGAAAATCGTACCATGATGATGCTTTCAGACAATTCTTATTATCAGCCATACGAAGTAGCCATAGAGGAAATACGTGAAATCTGGCATGTGGAAGTTAAAATCTCTCCATACCTGCCATCCCCTAATAATATTCGAAATGCTTTTCATGAAGAAATGGACGGTATGAAAAAAATTATAGACCAGCAATCAAAATCCATTCAGATGCTGAATCATACCGTTGAAAAATTACTGAAGCAAAACAGATCTGTCGTTTGAAACATTCTTTTATAATCATATTCCCATAAATAGAAAACCCTGATTTTCATTAGAAGATCAGGGTTTTTATGTAAATGAAAAAAGGTTCTATTTTGTAAGTTCGTATTTATAATCTATGATCTTTAGGATACGTTGGCCTGTTTTTGGACTAAGGTTTTTAAGATATATATCTACGTCAATGGTTTCTGATTCTTCTTTTTTACCACTATCAAAAGATACATGGATAACTCCTTTTTTACCGGGAAGTATTTTGTTTTTGGGATAATCAAGCGTAGTACAGTCACATCCTGAAGCGATATCTATTTCGATGATGTCCGTGCCCGTATTAGTAAATGTAAAATCAAATTTTTTAATTTCTCCTCGTTTTACCTTTCCAATGTCGATATGCTCATTCTCAAAGGTCATGTGTACGCCTGGCTTTGGAGTTGCGGCAGCTATTTTAGCTGCAGGTTTGGTTTGTGCAAATGTACCGGATGCAAAAGAAAAAAAGATAAATAAAGCCACAAAATGTCTGAATTTCATAAGATTTTTTTTTTGTTAATTACTATATTAATAAATGACGCTGCAAAATTGCTAAAAGTTACGCATACATAGTCTTATAGTTTTGTTAAAAATGGTGTAAAAACCAAAAAGGGTAAAAAAGTGTACCCCCACTTGGAATATAAAATATTTTAATGACGGTTAAATAGGTTTGCTGAAATTCACAGAAATAATTGATTATCAAACATATATCGTAATTGTTTAAGTCATTACCCCAGATGGATGAAATATTGGTAATATAGGATGAAGTCAGTCGTACAAAGGTAGAAAACTTAACGATTAGCGGTTGGCCTAAATAATTACCTTATATCAAAAAATAATGAAAATTAGGTGCAAGGGAAAATAAATAAAAACATCAAAATCTGACTTTTTCTGCAGACCCTAAATAGCTTTCAATCTTGGACAGAGAAGTAGTTTAGTCAGGATTAATTATAGTACCACCACCCGTGACAATACTTTCTATCACCAAATCAATCGTAATGTCCTCAGATATTTCTACATATTTTGACTTACCCTGATCTTTAATGGCCCTGGTCATCTCCCTTTTACCTGGAGGACCTGGAATACCTTCCACCCGAAAACCTACCGTTTTCAGATTTCTTTTAAAAGCTCCCTGCGCGCAATAACTTACAAATATCCCATTATTATTTAGTATTTTATACATTTTGGCAAGTATAGGTATCTCCCAAAGTAGGGGCTGTGATGCCGGTGAAAAAGCGTCGAAGAAAATCACATCAGCTTTAGTTTTTACAACCAGATTTTCCAATGCAATGTGATATTTACAAAAACTGAAATATGGTGATATGCTGATTTCAAGACCCCATTCGCATCTATGAAGTTGCTGAAATAATTCTTTATGGCCTAATATATCGCCATAGTTAAGTTGATCAGATATTTCTTTGGAGACAGGAAAAGCTTCAACTGTATGATAAACCAGGATAATTTGGTTTTTTTCGGCCCAAATATAGGCCAAAAGTGCATTTAGCCCTGTGCCAAATCCCATTTCAAAAACGGAAATGAAAGAATAATTATCTTTTAACAGAAAATTTAGACCGGCATCAATAAATACCACATTACTCTCCGTTACAGCACCATGTATTGAATGATAGGTCACCTGAAATTTTTCAGACATCAGTGTATGAGAACCATCTTTGGAAAGCTGTAGTAGTTGATTATCTGGCATGCCAGGCTAAAGTTTCCTTTAATTCTTCTACCGATATATCAAAGTGAGAGGCATCATATATACATTCACCGTTTTTAATCATTAAGATTTGCGGAGACTCGTGATGAACATTAAATCTTTCTGAGACTTCATTTGATAATGAACGATGTTTTTTGAGGTCTAGATAATATGGTAAAACCCCTTCAAGATCCCAACCACTATCGAGTCGTAGCTTTGCCATATGACTTATGGAGCAAGTAGTACTGTGCTTAAATATGATAATATCATGGGTGAAGGAAGCAGCCACAGCTTCTTCCAGTACAGAAGGAGAGTCTAAATTTATCCAGGAAATCATTTAAAATGATTACTTTATGATAGGTGTTATTATTTTGATCGCAGATTTTAATTCATATGGACAACCATATCCTCTGTTACACGAACTGAAAGCTACCACCATCATTAATGCAACTGCTATAAAAGTAATTTTTCTTGAAATCTTGGTATTCATGATATATATTTTAAAAACTAAACGTTTAATCACGCAAAAATATTATTTATTTGTAACATATAGACACATATTTTCATGTTTTAACCTATCTTTTACTAAATTTTAACAAATATTTTTTCAATTATGATATATCCTATAACTTTGAAATTTCAAATCTTAATATTTCGAACAGTAGAAAGATTCATTTTATAGCCATCGGTGGCGCAGCGATGCATAATATTGCACTTGACATGCAAGCTCAGATAAATGATGTGACTGGTTCTGACGATGAGTTATATGAATCATCCCTAACTCGATTACGATTTGCAGGTATTACACCTGAAGAGTTTGGTAGGTACCCAGAAAAGATTCGACCAGACATAGACAAATTGATTTTGGGGATGCATGCCAAAGCAGATAATCCTGAATTATAGAAAGCATTAGAGCTGGGACTAAAAGTATATTCTTATCCGGAATTTGTATTTCAACATTCCAAAGATAAAAAGCGCGTGGTTATAGCTGGCAGTCATGGCAAAACGACTACCACAGCTATGATTCTGCATGCTTTAAAAAAACCGGACTATCATTTGACTTCCTAATAGGGCCCCAATTAGATGGTTTTGACAGGATAGTACAACGTACTGACGCTCCTTTAATAGTTACAGAAGGTGATGAATACCTCAGCAGTCCCATCGATCGTGTGCCTAAAATATTACATTATAAGTCGTGTATTGCAGTTATTCCTGGAATTGCTTGGGATCATATCAACGTTTTTGCGACTTTTGATATTTATAAGGAACAATTTTTGAAGTTTGTTGAAACCATAGATCCAGATGGTGTACTTATTTATTATCAATATGATGATCATTTAAAGGAATGGGCTGATCAACGCCCAAAACCATCTAAAATATCTTATCAAGCATTGGGTAGGGCAGCAGTTCAGGTAAGTTTTGAAAGCCAATTATATCAGGTCTCTTTGATTGGCCATCATAATTTTCAGAACATGAATGCAGCAAGGCTGATCTGTCAGCAATCGGGCATAACCAATGAATCTTTTTTTGTTGCTATCAGTGATTTTAACGGAGCCAGTAAGCGGTTGCAAAAAATATCAGAATCTGAAAGCAGAACCATTTATGTTGACTTTGCCCACGCACCCAGTAAGGTAAAGGCGACCACAGATTCTTTCAAACAGTGGTTTGCTGAACATAAGTTGCTTGCTGTATTGGAACTGCACACTCTTTCTAGCCTGAATCAATCATTTATTCCTGAATACTCTGGTGGTTTTAATGCCGCCGACAAAGCAGTCGTATTTTTTAATTAGCACGCGGTTAAAATGAAGCATATGCCTGATTTGGATAAAAATTTTTTTATTGATTCATTTGGTCATCCGAACCTGAAGGTTTTCACAGATGAAAAATTATTATTTAAATATCTTACATCAGGTGAATGTTCAAGTGATAACATTTTACTAATGTCTTCCGGAAATTTTAGTGATATGAGTCTGAAATTATAATAATAGTGTCTTAAAATAAATAATTTATTCTTTTCGAAGCCACCCAAGAATGTGGTAATCTGCTATGGTCCAATACTGATAAAAGTTGACCAGTGGTATTTTGAGTCTGGTATTCAGTCCCACGTTTTGTTGCACGATCTCAATTTCTTTATCGTTGATATTAGAAATGATAGCCACATGCCCGAAACTGTTTCCCGGATATTTGTCATACACAAGTATGTCATTGACTTCTGGTTTATATTCTCTGACATTCCTGTATTGCATGAGGCCCCTTTTTTTATTAAACGATTTGTCAGGTAAATCTTTGTCAAAAAAATCTTTGGCATGCCCGTATGCATTGGGCATTTTATGGTCGAATACTTGGTAGTAATAGCGTTTTACAAACTCTACACATTGGAACTTGAGCCCAAGATTATACCCGTCTTCCGTAACATTTCGACCTGTTACGTTGGTGTAATTTTTACCATTAAAATACACTCCAACTCCATTAAGTATATCTATTTTTGTTCCAACATCTATATTATTTAAATGAAAAGAATTACAGAATACAAAAGAAAGTGCAAGTACAATAAAATGAAATGTTTTCATTGGATAGGGTTTGAATGGCGCAAAAATAATTTTTTTTACCTTAGTTACCAATATATCTGTGCTGTTTAAGAATAAATAATAGTGAACACCTTCTTTTTAAATTAAAATTCCATTCTGGCCAAAGGCGTAACATTTTGATCACAAAACTCGCCCTTAAGAAATTTATAATATCCTGCTACAGCTATCATGCCAGCATTGTCTGTACAATACTCAAAAGATGGTATGTAAGTATTCCAGCCATTAATTATACCTTCTTCTTTGAATGATTGTCTTAAATAGCTGTTGGCAGATACACCACCCGCTATTCCTATTTCATTTATTCCGGTCAATTCTGATGCCTTCTTTAATTTTTTAAGCAATATTTGTACAATGCTGCTCTGAACAGAACAACAGATATCATGTAGATTTTCCTGAATGAAATTTGGGTTTCCTACGATTGCTTTTTGTAAAAAATACAAAATAGATGTCTTTAACCCACTGAAACTAAAGTTAAGTCCTTCTACCTGAGGTTCCGGAAAACGAAATACAGGTTTGCCTAATTTTGCAAATTTATCAATGATAGGACCTGCCGGATAGTCTAATCCCAACATTTTACCCGTTTTATCAAATGCTTCACCGGCAGCATCATCCATAGTCGATCCAAGTATTTCTAGGTCTGTATAGTCATTTACTTTAACAATTTGGGTATGCCCGCCGGAGACAGTTAGACATAAAAAAGGAAATGAAGGTTTCGGTTCTTCAGCAAAGTGAGCTAAAACATGTGCATGCATATGATGCACATCTATAAGTGGGATATCCATAGACAGTGCAAGAGACTTTGCTATTGATACACCTACGATAAGACTACCTAACAAACCGGGGCCGCGTGTAAAAGCAATAGCGTCAATATCATGTAAGCTCATTCCTGCATCTTTAAAAGCAGCATCAATGACAGGAATGATATGTATTAAATGCTGACGACTAGCCAGTTCAGGGACTACCCCTCCATATTGCTGATGAACGATCTGCGTAGCAGTCCGGTTGCTTATGACGACTCCATCGGTGATGATGGAAGCACTTGTATCGTCGCAGGACGACTCAATTGCAAGAATTGAAATATTATTTTTTAACAAGTTTATTAAATTATATAGCTAATGAATAAAAAAAAATAAATATTTTTGCCAACGATACACCAAAAGTATTACTTTGTGCATCATTTTAAAGTAATAAACCAACAAATTCATTTTAGTAACTCAATTTTTTAAATCACACTTTATGAGGAAAGTAATTAATATTGTTTTGATTCTCTTGACTATCGTATTTGCATACTGGCTGTATTCATCTGTGAGAGAGCCAATTGCGTTTCATGTAGAACTAGATAAACGAAAAGACGAAGTAATCAAAAGTCTAAAAAAGATACAGATTGCGCAGGATGTGTACAGAATGGTTACCGGGAAATATGCCAACAGTTTCGATACATTGGCAAGTGTCCTTAATACCGGAAAAATTGAAATAGTAAAACTGGAAGCAGACCCTTCAGACCCGACCAATCAAGATAAATTTATCAAAACCTTGAGTTATAGAGAAGCCAAGGACAGTTTGTATAGTTTATTAGGTGGTCCCATCAGTTTGGACTCCTTGAGATACGTACCTTTTACTGCGGGCAAATCATATGATATAGATGCAGATACCATTACACACCAGAATACCTTAGTAAATGTAATGCAAGTAGGAACAAGATATAAAGAATTCATGGGAGAATATGCAAGTCCTACCTATAAGAAGTACGATAAGTATTACGATCCTGAAAAATTGATTAAATTTGGTGATATGAATTCACCGAATACAAACGGAAATTGGTAAATAAGTACATGCTTCAGAGTGATTTTCAATTCTTAGAAAATATTAATGAATATAGACTGTCTGTCGTTCTTATGGCAGACAGTTTTTTTTATGCTATATTTGATACGGAAAATAGGCTGGTTTGTCACAAGTCTTTTAAAGAAATCAAATATAGCATTCCTTTTTGTACAGATATAATTCTGAATGATGAAAACCTGAAGTTCACCTTTACAAGAATCATAGTGGTCGCTCATACAAACGCGACGTATCATATTCAACAGCAGGATGATAAGTTATTGTCTCTGCTTCCGGGTTTGGAACTGAAATCTAAGAAAGTAGAAAAACTTCCCGGGAATGAGATTTATAATTATTTTGGTATTTCACCTCATCAAGAAGCATTGGTGGATAGACTTTTTGGAGCACAAAGTTACATCTTGAAAAGCGAGTCGGCTTTATTAAGTTCTTATTATATAGGAAATTTTTATGAGTTTATTCATGTCCATCTGGAATCTTCATCAGTTGTCCTGTATGTTCAAAAAGATGGAAAGATGGTGTTTTACAACATTTTTTTTACCAATGGCATGAATGATATTCTTTATTTTATATTGGCAACTTCTGCATTTGCAAACATGAACCCTGAAACCGTTAAAGTTAAGATGACTGGATGGATAGAAAGTGAATCGCTTTTGTTTAAACATCTTAGTGGATATCTGGGCAATATTGAAATTTTGGAAGATAGTCAATGTACAATGAGTCCATTTATCACAACAGATATCAAGCCACACTATTATTTTCTGCATTATTTAAATATTTTATGCGCATCATAGGCGGTACATTTAAAGGAAGAAAATTTATTCCTCCGGCAAAAAACTGGCCCACTCGTCCGACAACTGATTTTGCTAAAGAAGGGTTATTTAACATACTTCACAATAGAATCGATTTTGGAGAGACAATAATGTTGGACCTATTTGGAGGCACTGGAAATCACAGTTATGAATTTATCTCGCGTGGATGTTCGGATGTAACATATGTGGACAAATTTGGTGAATGTGTGGCTTTTGTCAATAAAACAACAACAGAATTGAAAATTGAAGATAAAATCCGAATTGTCAGATCAGATGTTTTCAAATTTCTGCAATTCAATATTAAACAATATGATTATATATTTGCCGGACCTCCGTACCCTCTTCCTAATTTAAATAATATTCCAGACGAAATTTTTAAATACAACACTTTGGCAGACGATGGATTGTTTGTTCTGGAACACAATCCCAATCATGATTTTAAAAAGCATCCTCGATATATAGAAGAAAGGAATTATGGTACGACCATTTTTAGTTTTTTTAAATAACAGGATTTTAATACCCGTATTTTTCTTGCCAAAACTTCTTTAATGTTTCTGCATATTTTTGTTCAGAAGGATTATGTCCCGGATTGTAAAATTTAGTTCCCTTTATCTCATCAGGAAGACATTCCATATTTGATATTCCCCCTACATAATCATGCGCATATTTATATCCTGATCCATATCCAATGTCTTTCATAAGATTGGTTGGTGCGTTGCGAAGATGAAGCGGTATAGGCAGATCTCCGGTTTGTCTGACCAACGCAAGTGCCATATCAATAGCCAGGTAGGATGCATTGCTTTTTGGCGAGCAGGCCAAATAAATGACAGTTTGAGACATAATAATACGACCTTCCGGCATTCCTATCTGATGAACAGCCTGAAAACAATTGTTTGCCAACAATAAAGCATTAGGATTTGCAAGGCCAATATCTTCAGATGCCAGTACAATCATACGCCTGCAAATGAACAACGGATCTTCACCTCCAGCGATCATCCGAGCCAAATAATACACTGCCGCATTGGGGTCAGATGCCCGCATAGATTTAATAAAAGCTGAAATAATGTCATAATGTTGCTCGCCAGCTTTATCATACTTAGCAAGATTTTGTTGGATAGAAGACATGACCAGCTCATTTGATATTTTTATGTTTTCGTTTGGCCCAAACTGATTTACAACAAGTTCTAGTGCATTATACAATTTTCGACCATCCCCACCAGAAAGCTGAATCAAAGCATCATACGACTCAATTTTAATATTTTTTAATTTGAAGTATTCGTCCGTTGAAATGGCTTTATCCACCATGGCCTTGAGATGATGGGTTTCCAGTGGTTTTAAGATATATACCTGACATCTTGACAAGAGGGCTGAAATGACTTCAAAAGAAGGATTTTCTGTTGTAGCGCCAATGAGGGTGACGATGCCTTTTTCTACTGCACCTAATAATGAATCTTGCTGAGACTTACTGAAACGATGGATTTCATCTATAAAAAGAACTGGATTTGGTCTTGAAAAAAACTTTTGTGACTTAGCTAAATCAATGGTGTCCCTGATATCTTTCACTCCACTGTTGATGGCTGACAAACTATGAAAAGGTCTGTCCTGCGAAAGCGCGATTACAGAGGCAAGCGTTGTTTTCCCGACTCCCGGAGGACCCCAAAGTATAAAAGATGGTAAACTGCCTGACTCGATCACTTTTCTTAAAATGGCACCCTTACCGACAAGATGTTCCTGCCCTACATAATCATCCAAGGTTTTAGGTCTCATTCTTTCGGCTAAAGGTAGACTCATTTTAAAATTTTGATGTAGGAATTTTATGAATAGTGCAAAGTTGAATAAAAGATAATATGAAGTGATTCATTTTCTTATCCGGTTGAATTACAAGTTACCTTTTGCAAAATTAATCAAAATAAGTGTTTTACGGAAATAAGATATATATATATTTTAGGAGCAATAGCCAAACTTACAGATTTCTTATGGACATATTTGAAATAATTATTGTTGTTGATAATATTTAGAATAGTCTAAATAAATTATAAGGTTTTTATAAAATAAATTTTAATTTTGTCATATGTTTGTTTGTGTTAGTTTAAATAGCTAATTTTACCATTATATAAATATCATATTGCATGTTTGAAAGTATAGTTCAATGGTTTGAAAGTATTTCTCCGGTACTTGCTGCGTTTTATGCTACTGTTTTTACATGGGCTTTGACCGCATTAGGCGCTTCTTGTGTATTTTTTTTCAGATCAATGAATCGAGGAGTTTTGGATGGTATGCTTGGATTTACAGGCGGGGTTATGGTTGCTGCCAGCTTTTGGAGTTTGCTGGCTCCTGCCATTGAAATGAGCCATGGAGATGGCTTCGTTAAGGTAGTACCGGCTGCGGTAGGTTTTATGCTGGGTGCGATGTTTATCTTTGGTTTGGATAAGATGTTGCCACACCTACACATAAATTTTCAGGAAACTGAGGGAGCCAAAACTCCTTGGCAACGTACCACACTCTTGGTTATGGCCATTACTTTACACAATATTCCTGAAGGACTTGCTGTAGGGGTACTTTTTGGTGGTGTGGCCGCAGGTATACCTGAAGCTTCTATCACTGCAGCAGTTGTTCTAGCTATCGGCATAGGTATACAAAATTTTCCTGAGGGCATTGCCGTTGCCATGCCACTAAAGAGAATGGGTATGAGTAATAGAAAAAGTTTTATGTATGGTCAGGCGTCCGCACTGGTCGAGCCTATAGCAGGAGTAGCAGGGGCATTGGCAGTTAATTTTTTTACCCCCATCTTGCCATATGCTTTGGCTTTTGCTGCAGGTGCAATGATATTTGTTGTAGTGGAAGAAGTTATTCCAGAAACGCAACAGGACAAACATACAGATATTGCCACACTCGGCTTTATTGGAGGATTTATAGTAATGATGACGCTCGATGTGGCGCTAGGTTAATCCAAAAATATATGCTTTACAGCCGACATTTCTTACAGCAAAAATTTGCCATATTTAATAATGACCTTATTGAACAGATATATCTGAAATCAAAAGTGATAGAAGTAGAAAAAGGAAATGAAATACTCAGGGTAGGTCAATATGTAAGTGTTATTCCCATTGTGCTTTCAGGTTTGGTAAAAGTGTATACTTTCAGCGATGATAAGGAGTTTTTACTATATTTTATAAAGGAATATGAAAGTTGTATCATGTCATTTACTGCCGGTATAAACAATGATATGAGTCAGATATATGCTGTCACAGAAGAAAATAGTACACTTTTACTCTTGCCTTCGACAGAAGTAATCAAGTGGAGCAGACAATTTCCTGAATTCATTACATTTTATTTAAAGTTTTATCAAAACCGGTATCAGGATATTATAGATACACTCAGACATGTTGTTTTTGACCATCTTGATCAGCGAGTTTTGAATTATCTCAAAAATAGAATTGAAATGGAAGGTAAAGGCAGCATTAAAATAACGCACAAGGAAATATCTATCGATCTGGCCACTTCCAGAGAAGTTGTAACCAGAATAATAAAAAAGCTGGAAAATGACCATAGAATCATATTTAAAAATGGCAGGATAATAATTTCTTAGTTATGTGACTATTATCACATCATTCATATATATAAAGTCCTTATTTTTGTAGGGTTAAATTTTTATTCATTCATCACTTAAATTTTATAATCATGACAAAAAACATGGGAAACACAGACAAATTGATCAGATTGAGTATAGCTGTATTGATTGCAGTATTATATTATGCAGGAGTTATTTCAGGCACCATTGCTATTGTATTTGGCATTTTTGCAGTGATGTTTGCTTTGACAAGCTTGATTAGTTTTTGTCCCCTGTATACCTTGGTTGGAATCAACACTTGCAGTACAAAAAAATAAATTCATTTTTACTAGCAAAATTTATTAGCATTTTATTAAGAATTTTTGATAAAATCTATGCAACTTTTAATAGTTTATGAATGTTAATTTGCCGTATGATTTTTTTTTAAACTAATTAAGACAAGTAATATGGCATTTCAATTTACTGACAGCAACTTTCAGGAATCTGCCTTGGCAGGTGGAGTTTCTGTGGTTGACTTTTGGGCCGAATGGTGTGGCCCGTGCAGACTAATAGGACCAATTATTGATGACCTTTCCATACAATATGAAGGTAAGGCTATGATAGGGAAGGTGAATGTAGACGAAAACCCTGAAATTTCATTGAAATATGGTATCAGAAGTATTCCAACAATTCTCATTATAAAAGATGGTGAGGTGGTAGATAAGCAGGTAGGAGTGACTACAAAAGCTAGTTTAGAAGCCAAGTTGGCGATACACTTATAATGTAATTCCTATTTACGATATAAAACTCCTTGCTCATACTATTTGAGAAGGAGTTTTTTTTTATTTTTGTGAGGCTAAAAATTAAGCATGAGTTTTTTTGATAATTTTGATGTAAGACAGATTGAGAATATTGAGTTGCTGGCCAAACAAGTAGTAGAAGGTTTTATCATAGGTCTGCATAAAAGTCCTTTTCACGGATTTTCAGTAGAATTTGCTGAACACAGACTATTCAATGAAGGGGAATCTACCAAGGATATAGATTGGAAGGTGTATGCCCGATCTGACAAAATGTTTACTAAAAAATTTGAAGAAGAGACTAATCTTCGATGTCAGATCATCATAGATACTTCTTCTTCCATGTACTTTCCTGAAAATCAAGACGGGAAAAGGTTGAATAAATTACAGTTTTCTGCCCTCGCTGCTGCATCAATTATGAACTTATTGAAGAAACAAAGGGACGCATTTGGATTAAGCGTTTTTGATAACGAGGTTAGGATACATACAAAATCCCGTTCTGCAACATCTCATTATAGATTATTGCTTACTTACTTGGATAGCCTTATCAAAGATCCCAAAAAATTGAAAACGACTTCGACGGCTAAAGCTTTACATCAACTGGCTGATAGCATTCACAGAAGATCTCTGGTGATTATATTCAGTGATATGTTTGATAGTGATGAAACCCAGGATGATTTATTTTCTGCTTTACAACATTTGAAGTATGCAAAACACGAAGTAATCCTATTTCATGTTACGGATAAAAAACATGAGCTAGAATTTGAGTATGAAAACCGACCATACCTATTTATTGATATGGAATCTGGAGAAGAAATAAAATTACAACATCATCAAGTAAAGGACTTATATGTAGAAAAAGTTATGGCATATAAAGAAGCACTTAAAATGAAATGTTTACAATATAAAATAGAATTTATCGAAGCAGATATAAATGAAGGTTTTGTACCTATACTTCAGAATTATCTTGTGAAAAGAAATAAAATGAGGTAGATATTTAATAATATTGATTTCTGCATGTAGAATTTAATAAATTAGGTAAAGTAAATGTTCGCAAAATCACCCAATAGCCAAACCCGCCTGACCATTAGGTAGTAGACGGGCCGGTCTCAAATAATCACTAAATCATAAAATAAGTAATGTCCATTAGTTTAAAAAAAATATCATCATTACCAACTTCTGATCTCAATAAGAAGAAAATCGAAAGCAAAACCATTGACATGGTTATTAAAATAGGGGAATTACAGCATCGGCTCTACGCTGAGGGTAAACAAAGCCTGCTTGTAGTCCTGCAAGGTATGGACGCAAGTGGAAAGGATGGAACCATAAAAACAGTTTTTGCTGATTGTAATCCATCAGGAATTGACGCGTACGCATTTAAAAAGCCAACAGAGGAAGAATTTGCACACGACTTTTTATGGCGTATACATCAAAAAGCACCACGAAAAGGAAATATAATGATTTTCAACAGATCTCATTATGAAGATATTCTAATTCAAAGAGTACATAAATGGATTACGGATGAACATGCCGAAAAGAGAATGAAGTCTATAAATGCTTTTGAAACCCTATTGGAAAATGATAATAATACAAAGGTTCTTAAGTTCTACATGCACATTTCACCTGAAAGACAGCAGGAAAAATTGCAGGAACGTATAGATGACCCCACCAAAAACTGGAAACACAAAGCTGCAGATTGGGACGAAAATGACAAATGGGAAGAATATATGAAATGTTATGAGTATGCTATTAACAACAGCACTCTGGCTTGGCAAATAGCACCTTGTGACAAAAGATATTATCGCAACTACTCTATTGCCAAAGTTGTTTTAGAAACCTTGGAAGCTATGAATCCTGCATTGCCTTTACTTGATAAAACCGATGAATGAGCTTAAAAAAGTAAGAATTGACAAATGGCTGTGGAGCGTAAGATTATTTAAATCCAGATCCATGGCCACCGACGCATGTAAAGCCGGAAAAATAAAGCTAAAAGGTACATCATTAAAACCTTCATATCTACTCACCTTGGGTGAAATTATTGAAGTCAAAAAGAATGGCTTTAATCTGACATTTAAAGTAAATCAACTCATCGAAAAACGAGTCTCAGCTTCATTGGCTGCACCATGTTTCGATGATCAGACTCCTTTGGAAGAACTTAATAAATATAAAGAGTGGTTTGTAGGCAAATCCGGTGCTGAATTTAGAGAAAGAGGAGACGGCAGACCTACAAAAAAGGAGAGGAGAGAAATAGATGATTTTAAAGGCATGTATTTTGATGAAGATGACATAGAAGTAGTGTAACTTTACCATTACAAATCATGTCAATATGAAATTACTAACCGCATCACAATTAAAAGACTGGGACAAATATACTATTGAAAATGAACCCATTGATTCGATAGATCTTATGGAAAGAGCTTCGTTGCAATTTGTAGAATGGTTTACCCGACAAAAAGACCATCAAAACAAAAAAATTGTATTAATTTGTGGAAACGGCAACAACGGTGGCGACGGCTTGGCCATTGCGAGAATGCTTAGAGATCGCCTTTACGACGTCGAAGTACAAATTCTTAGATTTTTAATGGAGGATTCCATTGACTTTAATGTAAATTTAGATCGACTCTTGAAATACGATGACGTGACAATACATTTTATTCATGATAAAGTCATTGGATGGCCATCAGATAGCATTCTCATTGATGCTTTATTAGGGACAGGAACACATAAACCTGTTGCTGGCAAATTAGAAGATACCATAAATCATATCAATGGTTTTTCCAACAAAAAAATTTCCATTGATATGCCATCCGGTTTGCCTGCTGAAGGGGCGGCTATCGGTTCCGCTATAATGCCCGATATTATATTTACCTTTCAGGTGCCAAAAAAAAGCTTTTTTCTGCAGGAAAATGTTGAATTCTGTAAATCTTGGATCATAGGTGATATTCATCTTCACCCTGATTTTCTAAAAGAAGATGTTTCAGATGCAGATCTCTCAGACGTAGATCTCGTGTCGAAGATGTATAAAAAACGAAGCAAATACCAACATAAAGGTCACTTTGGTCATGCCATGATCATAGCAGGAAGTGAGGGGAAAATGGGTGCAGCAATTTTGGCAACAATGGCATGTCTTCGTTCTGGGGCAGGATTGGTGACAGCAGGTATACCTGATATCGGTCGAGATGTCATCCAGATGTCAGTGCCAGAAGCTATGGTCACCCTGGCCGGGCAATGCCATCTGAATACCTTACCTACGGATGTAAGTAATTATACTATTGGCATCGGACCGGGCTTAGGAATGAATGAAGAGACGATTCAAACATTCAAGCAAATACTGAAAACCATTAAACAACCGCTGGTACTTGATGCTGATGCTATCAATATTTTGTCATTGGAACCGGCTTTATTGGAATTTATACCTGTTAACTCTATACTGACACCACATCCTAAAGAATTCAGCAGATTATTTGGCACAGTAAAATCAGAAGTAGAAAGATTTACACTAGCCAAAAAAATGGCTGTTCGACATCAACTCATCATCGTATTAAAAGGCGCACATACAAGGATTTTTACACCATCAGGACACGAATTCATAAATAATACAGGAAATTCAGGCATGGCAACTGGTGGCTCCGGTGATGTATTAACCGGTATTATCACCGGTTTATTGGCACAAAACTATACTCCTGAAAGTGCAGCTGTTTTAGGTGTATATATTCACGGTCTGGCTGGTGATTTTGCATTAAATTATGAAAGTGTAGAAAGTTTAATCGCATCTGATATAATATGTAATCTGGGTAAAGCTTTTAAAACATTACAATAGCGAAGCTAATATTTCAGAACAAATTATAATGTAATAATTTGTAAAAATATTGCTAGCTTTTGCTATATTTGTTCTGTAAAAATAGAAATATTTAAAAAGGTGTAATTATTATTTCATTTTAATTTTACGCTGAAATTAGGGTGTTTAAAATTCTGTTTTATATGCAAGGCTTTGATTTCCTTTAATAGCTTTTTAAATGTATATGAAATTTATTGGAATTAGCAGAAATTTTCTATCTGGGTGAAATTAGGACATACAATTAATGAGTAAAAAAAGTATGCAAAAAATAGTCATATTAACAGGAGCAGGTATAAGCGCTGAAAGTGGGATAAGCACCTTTAGAGATGCAGATGGATTGTGGGAAGGTCACGATGTAATGGCAGTAGCATCTCCCCAAGGTTGGGAAAATGATCAGGCTTTGGTATTGGATTTTTATAATCAGCGCCGACAGCAACTCAAAGTGGTAAGTCCCAATGCAGCACACTTTGCGTTGGCAAAACTGGAAGAAAAATTTGATGTGGTTGTCATTACCCAAAATGTGGACAATCTTCACGAACGGGCAGGCAGCAGCAGAATAATCCATTTGCACGGCGAACTCAATAAAGTGAGAAGCATAGGAAATTCCCTGCTTTTATACGAATGGACAGACGATCTGAATACCGGAGATTTATGTGAACAAGGATATCAGTTACGACCTCATATTGTATGGTTTGGTGAGATGGTACCCATGCTTGAGCCTGCTATTCAAGCGTGTGAAAAAGGGGATATTTTTATCATCATCGGCACTTCAATGCAGGTATATCCGGCCGCAGGCCTTATTTCTTATGCCAAACTTGGCAGCAGCATTTATTATATTGATCCTAAACCTAATATTTCTTACGAATTGAGTCGACGACCCAACCTACAAGTGATAGAAGAAAAAGCTACCATAGGTGTAGAATCATTGGTTGGTACACTTTTAAAATTAATCTGACGTATTTTGTTAACGATTTTATATGTCAAAAATCAATCAAATTTTTTTATTTTAACTATATAGTTGCCTTTTTTATTCATGTGAAAGAGAAGTAAATGAGATAGAAGGAGTATGGCGGGTATTAAATTATGGGATAATAGATTGTCCAAACCCCAATATTACTGATTGCAATCAATATCTGGGAAATTGCAGAGTTGTAATCATAAAGTGATTTGAGAATTGCAATTTATAATTTGCTTACAAATGAAGGAATTTTAAACATATTTAAAACATTTTATGACAATTCCGATTTAAAATAATAGTTTCACTGCATTCGGATGGTCTATTGATCTTTTCTTTTATGGGATAAACCATGTTTGTTTTATATATTATAAATCACTTCATTTATTTGATGTCAATCTTTCATTATAATATAAATAATTTTCTTAATATTACGCCGTTTTTTAATGATAAAATGAATAATACTCAATCCTTTAAAAATACAGCAAATGAAAATTGACATTAAAAATATTTATCCTTATCTCCTGCCAGTATTTCTTATTGTTATAGTCAATATTTTTTATTTTTTACCACAGTTTGAAGGTAAAGTGGTTAGGCAAGGTGATACTATTCAGCATGTAGGAATGTCGAAGGAAGCCACAGATTTTCGTCAAAAAACCGGTGAAGAAGCGTTGTGGACCAATTCAATGTTTGGAGGAATGCCTACATATCAGATATCTGCCATAAATAAAAACAACCTTTTGCATTATGTAGAACGGGCTCTTACATTGGGGATCAGTAGGCCAGCAGGATATTTTATAGCAGGCATGTTAGGTTTTTATGTCCTCATGCTGTTACTAGGGGTTAGTCCCTGGTTGAGTTTACTGGGAGCATTCTTATTTGGGTTCACTACCAATAATTTTTGGCTCTTTGAAGCGGGGCACAATTCTAAGTTGGTAGCTATCATGACTAGTGCCCCAGTTATTGCAGGTGTAATACTTACCTTCAGGGAAAAATATTTGTTGGGAGCTGCTGTTTTCGGAATAGCCCTAGGAATAAATATTGGCGCAAATCACCCGCAAATGACTTATTATCTGGCATTATGTCTGCTCATACTTGTATTAATAGAATTGGCGAAAAGTATAAAAGAAAGAAAATTGATTTCCTTTGCTAAAGCGATAGGTGTAATGTCTGTTGTTGCGGTTTTAGCCTTGGGATCCTCGGCATCAAAATTATGGACCACGTATGAATATACAAAAGACACCATGCGCGGTGGTCAGATTTTGAAACCTTCTGAAGAAACTACAGCATCTAATGCCGATGCATCCGGTGGTCTCCAATGGGATTATGCCATGCAATGGAGCAATGGGGTTGGTGATATTGTTGCTACATTTATTCCCAAAGCGGTAGGAGGAGGATCAGGAGAGTGGTTAGATGGCAAATCTACTTTAGGTAAAGCCGTTGGTCAGAGACAAGCCTTTCAAGCCCCGACTTATTTTGGATCTCTACCATTTACGAGTGGCCCTGCCTATTTTGGTGTGGTTTCTTTTTTCTTATTTGTATTTGGATTATTTGTGGTAAAAGGGGACGTGAAATGGTGGTTACTTGGTGCAGTTTTATTTACAATATTGCTTTCAATGGGCAAACATTTTGAAATATTAAATCGCTTATTTTTTGATTATTTTCCGCTTTTCAATAAATTCAGGGCACCAAGCTCCATACTCAGCATTACCGCTATATTTATTCCAATTCTAGGTGTACTTGCCTTATCTGAAGTGGTCAAAGCAGTTAATAAATTACAATACATTCGACCATTATTTATTTCAGGTGGAGTATTGGGTGGAATTTCTTTGGTTTTATGGATGGCTGGCGGATCATTTTTTGATTTTACAGCAGCTGGGGACGAGCAATATGCTCAGATCATTGATGCACTTTTGGAACAGAGAGCTGATATGCTTTCAGGATCTTCTTTAAGAAGTTTGGTATTTATTCTTATAGTAACAAGCTCGCTATATATGTATTTGAAAGGTAAACTTAACAGCACTTTTCTTATTGTAATTATATCCGTATTGGGCTTGTTTGATCTTGTTCAAATTGGAAAAGACTATCTTGACAAAAAGGATTTTGTTTCTAAAACAACATATAAAAATGAATTTGAGCCCAGACCAGCAGATGTGCAAATTCTTCAGGACAAAGACCCTAATTTCAGGGTATATGATGCTACTGTAAATACTTTTAATGCAGCATCTACATCATATTTTCACAAGACAATAGGGGGTTATCATGCGGCTAAACTACAGAGATATCAGGATATCATTGAGCGACACATCACAAAAAACAATCAGGCGGTTCTAAATATGTTGAATACCAAATATTTTATTGTGCAAGGTCAGGACGGTAATCCATTTGTACAAAGAAACCCGGCTGCCTTGGGCAATGCCTGGTTTATCAATAATATTAAAATAGTACCAAATGCCAACGCTGAAATCGATTCACTTATTGGTTTTGACCCAGCGGGAGACGTCATTGTGCATGAAGAATTTAAAGATTACATAGCAGGTTTAAATCCTTCAAAAAACGGTGCTATCAGCTTAAAATCTTATTCACCCAATAAAATTGAATATGAGTCAGATACGAAAGGCGAACAATTGGCTGTATTTTCAGAAATATGGTATGGTCCGAATAAAGGTTGGCAGTCTTACATAGATGGTAAAGTAGTTGATCATATCAGGGTTAATTATATTCTAAGAGGATTGAAAGTGCCTGAAGGTAAACACACGATCACTTTTGAATTCAAACCAAAAACATATTTTCTGGGAGAAACCATTAGCTTAATATGTTCTTTGACATTATTGATTTTACTTACATATGTTATCTTCATAAATTTCCGAAAAGAACTTGGAGTTAGTATTGCCTGAAATTTATCTTTTCAATGAAGAAAGTATTGATAATAACCTATTACTGGCCACCTGCGGGTGGAGGTGGCGTACAGCGTTGGGTTAAATTTGTTAAATATCTTCGAGATTTTGGGTGGGAGCCTGTCGTATTTACAGTTGAAAATCCAGATTATCCTATTATAGATAAAAGTTTGGGCGTTGAAGTGCCGAAAGACATTGATGTATTAAAATGCCCTATCATAGAACCTTATGGTTTTTATAAAAAGCTTACAGGTAAAAATAAAAATGATAAAATAGACGCTAATTTTTTGTCCCAAGGTAAAAAAATGAGATGGAAAGATAAGCTGGCTGTCTGGATCAGAGGAAATTTATTTATTCCGGATGCCAGATTTTTGTGGATAAAGCCATCTGTTCAGTATCTTAGCAAATACTTAAATCAAAATCATATCGACGCCATCATAAGTACAGGTCCTCCTCATAGTTGCCATTTGATAGCATATCATATCAAACAAAAATATAATTTGCCTTGGATCGTCGATTATAGGGATCCATGGACGCAAATTGATTATTTTGATGATCTCGGGCTGACCACTTGGGGTCGAAAAAGACATATCACCCTTGAAAAAAAAGTACTTGATGCTTGTGACATTATTGTAACTGTTGGTAAGACAATGGCTTCAGATTTGCAGGTGCTGACCAATAATAGAAAAGAAGTTATTACCAATGGCTTTGATGAGTCAGACAGAGTAGGGCAGGGACAAATAACAGATAATTATTTTTCTGTAACCTACATAGGAACAATGAATGATGCCAGAAATCCTGAAGTACTCTGGAAAGCATTGAATATATTAAAAAAAGTCACCCATCCATTGTGTAAAGAGATAAAAATAAATTTGGTGGGGAAGCCTGAAGATGTAGTTTCAGATAGTGTTAATCGATATCATGTGGAAGATATGGTTAATTTTATTGGTTATGTACCACACAATGAGGCTATTAGGTTTCAAAATTCAGCTCAGATTCTTTTGCTGATCATCAACAAAACCACTAATAATGCCTCAATTTTGACAGGAAAGATATTTGAATATCTTGCATCCGGAAGGCCTGTACTTTGTATTGGACCTGGTGATGGAGATGCTGCAGACATCATTCACGAAACTGGGGCAGGTGTAGTAATAGATTATGAAGATGCAAATGCCGTTGTAGAGTTTCTCAAACAGCATTTTGAAAGATATAAATCAGGTCACTTGACCCCACGGATAACAAATATCGAAAAGTATTCAAGAAGAGCATTGACCGGAAAATACGTAAAATTGCTGAATAATATCACTCGACATAAATAAAAGCAAATGAAAATTGTCACGATTGTGGGCGCAAGACCTCAGTTTATAAAAGCTTCCGCCTTGAGCAGGGAAATTAAAAATCATAGTGGAATAGAGGAGATAATTATCCATACCGGACAACACTTTGATGCCAATATGAGTGATATTTTTTTTCAGGAAATGGAAATACCTACTCCAAAATACCAGATGGACATTCATTCTTTGTCTCATGGTGCTATGACTGGCAGGATGCTGGAAGGTATTGAGAAAATTTTACTAGCGGAAAAACCTGATTGTACTCTGGTGTATGGGGATACTAATTCAACTTTGGCAGGTGCTTTAGCTGCCAGAAAATTAAACATTAGCGTAGCCCATGTCGAAGCAGGACTCAGGTCGTTTAATATGGCAATGCCCGAAGAAATAAACAGAATTCTTACAGATAGAATTTCTGATATTTTGTTTTGCCCGACAGACGCTGCCGTAAAGAATTTAAAAAATGAAGGATTTGATCATTTTAATATTAACATAGTCCAAAGTGGTGATATTATGTTTGATGCTGCCCTTTTTTATAAAACCAAAGCAGATCAAGAAAGTAAAATAATTAAAGATCAGAATCTGACAAGCGGTAATTATGTATTGGCTACTATACATAGACAGGAAAATACAGATCAATCCGATCGATTGCACAATATCGTTGAAGCACTTAATACTATTCACCAACATCGTACGGTTATCGTACCGATTCATCCCCGAACACGGAAACTGATAGAACAACAGCAAATAAAAGTGGAGTTTAAAATTATAGATCCGGTAGGATATCTTGACATGATCGCATTGACTTCGAACGCTGCCATTGTGATGACAGACAGTGGAGGACTTCAAAAAGAAGCCTTCTTTTTTGGGAAATATTGTATTACCTTAAGAGACCAGACTGAATGGATCGAATTGGTTGAAGGAGGATTTAATACACTTGGAGGTACAGATAAGGATGTAATTTTGAATGCTTATCATGAAAATTCGGAGCCCAAAAAATCTTTTAATGTTCAACTTTATGGCAACGGACATGCTGCCAGAAAAATAATTAATTCACTCATTTTGTAATTTACCTTTGACTTATCTATACCACAAGACAGATAAATACTGGATTTTGCATAATTTTTTACTGCATTTAAAAATATTGTTAAAATTTGGAGTACAAAAAATAAAGTTTGTTCTTATATTTATTTCGGTAGAATATATATAAAACAACCGATTAAACTTATTTTATACTTTTATGTCAAATTGATCAAAAAAAAAGAACGTATGGCATCTTTAAATAAATACAATGGAGCGTGGAATGCAAGTCTTGCAGCTCATCTTTTCAGACGAACTACATATGGCGTCACTTATGAAACAATGAAGTTGTATGGCAGTAAATCCCTCGATGCATGTCTTGATATTTTGTTTCAGCCGCTAGGTCCACCATCGCCGCCAGTGAATATCAGTTTTGAAAATGACCCAGACGTTCCGATAGGCGCAACATGGGTAGATAAAGGAGTTTCACAAAATGTAAACGGCTATAGGACAGCTTCTTTGCGTGGATGGTCATTAGAACTGATGCTTACCGCTGGTCTTAACATCAGAGAAAAATTGACCATGTTCTGGCACAATCATTTTGTAACCTCAGATATCAATGATCCCCGATATTCTTATAAATATATAGAATTATTAAGATCCAATGCACTTGGTAACTTCAAACAACTTACTAAGGACGTAACCATTGACCCGGCTATGCTGAATTATCTGAATGGAAGAGATAACACCAAGCAAGCACCAAATGAAAATTATGCTCGAGAATTAATGGAATTGTTTACACTCGGAAAGGGCATTTCATCAGGTCCGGGTGACTATACCACTTATACAGAAGAAGATGTAAAAGAAGTAGCAAAAATACTGACAGGATGGGTGGACGTCAGAGCCGGACTTCCGATAAGAACGCAGTTCAATTTGGTCAGACACGACACTACGACAAAAAAACTCTCTCATAGGTTTAACGGTGTAACCATAAACAACGCAGGTGCGGAAGAGTATAAAAATTTGATTGATATTATTTTTCAAAAAGAAGAAGTTTCTTTGTTTATTGCCAGAAAGTTTTACAGGTGGTTTCTTCACTACAATATTGATGATAGTATAGAAAAGGATATCATAGTCCCTTTGGCAAAAATAATTAGAGAAAATAACTACGAAATTTCACCGGCATTAAGAACATTGCTGGCCAGTGAACATTTTTATGATGCCTGTATTATTGGAGGTATCATTAAAAACCCTATCGACTTTTTACTAAATCCATTGAATCAATTCCGCGTGGCTTACCCGGCTGATCCGGTCCTGAAATACAGGGTAATAGGAGGTTTATATCAAACAACGTTTGCTATGCAGATGGGCATGTACCAGGCTCCTTCAGTGGCTGGATGGCAGGCATTTTATCAGACGCCTTCGTTTTATAGATTATGGTTAAATGCCACTTCATTACCAACAAGAAAATTGTATACAGATGGCGTAGCTTCTACAGGTTTACCTTTTGGTACTTATCGATTGCAATTGAACGCCATCAATACATTGGATAAGTTTCCTGATCCATCTGACACTGACAAGGTAATTGACGAGTTTTCTTTGATTTTAATGTCAAAACCGCTGGCCCAAAATCAGACTATTGTGCTCAAGGGTTTACTGATAGCCGGCTCCGGTGCCAATAGCTGGACTACCTTATATAATACATACAAAGCTGACCCGGCCAATGAAACAAAACGAGCTCCAATTGTCAATAGACTGAGGGCTTTGATTGTATATATGATGCGGATGCCTGAATACCATTTGAGCTAATAAATCCATTATTTAACCTATTTAAATATTAATAAAATGAAACGAAGACAGTTTTTACAATCCGGTTCATTCATGTCTTTACCAGTACTTTTGGGAGGATTGGAAGTCTCTGCCATATCAAGATCATCATTGTTTAGTATGGTTAATAATGGAGATGACAGAGTTTTGGTACTCGTACAGCTCAATGGAGGTAATGATGGACTGAATATGGTCATACCTATGGATCAATATACAGGACTTAGTCAAGTGAGACCTAATCTCTTATTGCCAGAGTCTTCTATACTGAAATTGGTCGACAAAACAGGTATTCACCCTGCTATGACAGGCATGCATAGACTTTATAATGATGAAAAGATAGCAGTAGTACAATCAGTGGGTTATCCCAACCAAAACAGATCTCACTTTAGATCTACTGATATCTGGACATCTGCATCTGAATCTGACGAATATCTTACTACAGGATGGGCGGGAAGATATCTGGATCTTAAATATCCGGGTTTTCCTTCTGGTTATCCCAATGCTGATTGTCCCGATCCTTTTGCAATCACGCTGGGCAATATAGTATCAGAAACATGTCAGGGACCTATGACCAATTTTAGTTTTACATTGGCCAATGAAGCATCAGTAAGATTAGTAGAAGAGACTGTAGCAGCACCGTCAGACAACACTTGCTATGGTACAGAAGTGGAATATATCAGAACCACCATCATACAATCTAATGCCTATGCATCCAATGTTCTTAAGGCATTTGACATGGGAAATAACATTGCAGCGTATCCTGAAAATAATCGGTTGGGTGATCAGTTGAAAATAGTGGCCAATCTTATCTCAGGAGGAATGGGTACCAAAATATATGTGGTGAATCTGGGAGGGTTTGATACTCATGCCAACCAAGTGCTGATCGGAGAGCCGGAAAATGGAGATCATGCAACGCTGCTGAAAACCGTTTCTGATGCTGTGGCTTCTTTTATGGAAGATTGCCAAGCTCTGGGCATTCAGGAAAGGGTAGTGGGCATGACATTTTCCGAATTTGGAAGACAGATCAAAGCCAATAATAGTTTTGGCACGGATCACGGTACAGCATCTCCCCTCATTGTATTTGGATCTTGTGTAAATCAGGGTGTGTATGGTCAGAATCCGGAAATAACAGCTGATATTGCTCCACAGGAAGGTGTCCCTATGCAATATGATTTTCGTTCAGTGTATGCAAGTTTGCTCGTGGACTGGTTGGGTGTGAAAGAGTCTGACATTAAAACATTATTGTTTGATGACTTCCAGCGCATACCATTCATCAAAAATTGTTCTACTCCGTCGTCTACTATAGAAAATAACATTGTAATTGATGCAAGATTATCACCCAATCCATGTTCGGATTACATTTATCTTAATTTTGTCAATACAGGTAAGCTAGTTCATATCAGTGTTTTAAACGCCTTAGGGTCACAACTAGATTTGCCGGTAAATAAAAGTCTTAGTCATGGTGCACATGAAGTAAATATAAATATGGAGCCTTATGCTCCGGGGTCATATTTTATAAGAATAGCAGTGGATAATAATGTTCGGACTTTAAAATTTGTAAAAATATAAGGGGGAATATAAATTTACAGACTTGAAGCGAGAATCTATACTTTTTTTGAAATATGAGTTGTTCAAGCGGTCAGCAAAGTCTTAAACAAAAATATCAAAAGTATTTAGGCATCAAAATTTAGGTATTTTTTAAATTTTATCCGACGATTCATTAATTACTTTATAATAACGAATATAAATAATTTGTAATTTAAAAGCAATTGTTATATTTGCACTTTAAATCCTTTTTAAGGTAAATATCTTAGATTAAAAGTAATTAAAAGAATGCTGAGCAGAAGAAACGTAAGGATAAAAGTGATGCAAGTGCTATATGCACAGAATAGAGATGAATCATTGGATTTTAATGCTACAATGAAGGAGTATTGGAAAAAAATTGATGACAGTTTCCATCTTCTATTGTTCTCTTTGTACAATCTGATTCAGATAACAAAGATAGCTTCTGAAGATCAGGAAAAAAGGAAATCTAAACATCTACCTACAGAACTGGATAAAAAATTTACCTCCAAGTTGTGGGGCAATCCTATGATTCAGGCGTTGGTTAAAAACAAAACCATTCAAACAAAATTTGAAAAATTATACTTTGCTCAGAAAGTTGATAAGGATCATTTTAAGACCATTTATTATGAGTTTGTCAAAGAAGAAGCCTATACCACATTTTTAACAAATGAAACTACAAATGACGAAAATCTGGAAATGCTATTGGAACTTTTCAGATTTTGTAGAAGGAATGAGTTATTCAATGAAATCATAGAAGATCACTATGCCAACTGGGAAGACGATAAATCTCTTATCATTGGCACAATTAAAAAAGTATTGAAGGCACTGCCAAGTGAAGATGAAAATTTTATCATGGAACACTATCCGGATGATGAAACCACTAAAGAATACGGAGAATTTTTACTCTCCGCAACTTTAAAGGAAGATAAAACGTTATTAGAATATATCATACCGGTATTACAAAACTGGGACGCAGACAGAGTTGCCATTCTTGACATGATTATGATTAAAATGGCCCTTTGTGAATTTATGTATTGTCCAACTATTCCCATTAAAGTAACCCTGAATGAGTATGTCGAATTGGCAAAAAATTATAGTACTTCGAAGAGTAAAGAGTTCGTAAATGGAATTTTGGATAGATTATTGCAGGACTTAAAAGCGAAAGGTAATATCGTCAAAGAAGGACGGGGATTACTGGATGAATAATATTTTATAATCTTTATAACCCATATCACATGACAAGCACAAGTTTCCCCCGATTTGTGTTACTGCTGGCCATAATTTTAGTCGGCAATGCACTACCCGCTCAGTCCATCAAAGAGGCTGTTATTCTTTACAATTCACAAGCTGTTCTAGCTAAAATAAGCACCGATGGTGAGGTCAAGGAAATCATCCGCGATGAATCAGGTTATCTTCAAGGGTTTACCTTAAAAGTACAGGATTATGGTCAATTTCTAGCAAATCAAGAGAAATTAAAATCATATGATAAAGTTATTTTACCTTCAGAAAATACTTTTTTTGATAAAGATAAAGATTATATTTCTGTTCCTTTTGAGAGTGGATATGCTACATTATCAGATTTGGCTATTAGTCGTTTGGATGTAGTTATTGGTGAGCTTAGGAAGTCACCCACCACAAGGGTGATCATTCGTACACTTTCTACAAATAAAGACGCTCTCATAGATAAAAATAGAATAAACTCCGTACGAACTTATTTAAAAATCCGTGGCATAGCTCAGGAGAGGCTCGCATATGAAACCCTTTCTGGCGACAGAGACATTGATGAAGTAAAAATAAATTATATTTTTTAGATTTATTGTTCTATCCGTTGGTATTTATCCCTTTTATCTTTAGTTTGTTGAGCAGAAGGTTATATCTTTGTGCCCATGAATGAGTTAGTTGTAATCCTTGATTTTGGTTCTCAATATACACAACTGATAGCCAGAAGGCTTAGAGAGTTGAATGTATATTGTGAAATTTATCCGTACAATAAGTTTCCCCAAAGGGACGATATCAAAGCCATAATATTATCAGGAAGTCCATTTTCAGTACTGGATAAAAATGCACTCGATTTTGATCTGGAAAAGATTATAGGTGTTTATCCTGTATTGGGGGTTTGTTATGGGGCACAGTTGATAGCTCATAAACTGGGCGGTAAAGTATTAAAATCTGACAAACGCGAATATGGAAAGGCCACTATGACAGTGACAAAACCAGATCGTATTTTCGAAGAAGTAGATCCTGCCACTCAGGTGTGGATGTCGCATGGAGACTCCATTACAAAAGTACCTGATGGTTTTGAAATAATCGCCCGCACTTCCGATATAGTTGCTGCTTACAGATCCTTAGACGCTATGTATGAATTCCCTGTATATTGTTTTCAGTTTCACCCAGAAGTGACGCATAGCCTTCAGGGCAAAGAGATATTATATAATTTTGTACATGAAGTGGTCGGTTGTAAATGCGAATGGACGCCATCATCTATGATGCATGAAACAATTGAAAGACTTAAAAATGAACTGGGCAATGAGCATGTGCTGATGGGATTGTCAGGTGGAGTGGACTCCACAGTTGCTGCATGTCTTATACATCGAGCCATTGGCGACCGGTTGCATTGCGTATTTATTGATAACGGTCTGCTAAGAAAAAATGAATATGAAGATGTGTTATTATCATACAAAGGAATGGGACTTAACATTAAAGGGGTGGATGCCGCAGACCTTTTTCTGGATGGACTTTCAGGTGTTAAAGATCCAGAAGAAAAAAGAAAAGTAATCGGAAGATTATTTATAGAGGTTTTTGAAGAAGAGTCACATCACCTTCCTGAAGTGAAATGGTTAGGACAAGGTACAATATACCCTGATGTCATTGAGTCTGTTTCCGTTCATGGACCTTCAGTCACCATCAAATCTCATCATAATGTAGGCGGATTGCCGGATAAACTCAAACTTAAGCTGGTTGAACCACTTAGAATGCTATTTAAAGATGAGGTGAGAAAAGTAGGGAAAGAACTGGGTGTACCACCACACTTGCTGAATAGACATCCGTTTCCAGGTCCGGGTCTTGGCATAAGAGTTTTGGGTGAAGTTACCAGAGAAAAAGTGAGATTATGTCAGGAAGCAGATAAAATTTATACGGATAATCTGAGCAAATCGGGTTGGTATGATAAAGTATGGCAGGCAGGAACAATCCTTTTGCCGGTACAGTCAGTAGGGGTAATGGGAGACGAACGGACATATGAGTATGCAGTGGCGTTAAGGTGTGTCAATTCTTTGGACGGTATGACTGCTGAATGGAGTCATTTACCGTATGAGTTGCTTGCCACTATATCCAGTGAAATAATTAATCAGGTCAAAGGAATTAATAGAGTAGTGTATGATATCAGTACAAAGCCACCAGCAACCATTGAGTGGGAATAAAATAGTCATCTTTTTGGTAGCGGTATTGTTATTACAGTCCTGCTCAGTCAGTAAACCAGTATCTACGTCCAAAGATGCACAGATAGTGAAAGCAGGCAATACCACTCCACCAAATGATAAATCAGAACCTGTAGAAACCCGTTCTGAAAAGAATAAAGAAAATAATAAGGCAGCTAACACAAAGCCTGCTGCTGACAGAGATATAAAGGTTATTTTACCGGTTGATACCATATTATGGCATGATATTTCTGATAAAAATCCGCCAATTATTATTAAGCAAAAGCAAAAAGTAATCTTTGCAGAAGGTTTGGATTTTAAAGATGAGTATAATGTTAAACTATTGATACCACTCAATTCTGATGCCCAAACATTTCCTTCAGAATCCCGTTTTGTACATTTTTATGCAGGGGTACTCAGCGCTTTGGAAACATTGGATGAAGAGGACATTAGATTAAATGTTCGGGTTATTGATACGGAAGAAGGCAATTATAAAGTAAAAGATAACCTAAACAATCTTTTATCTGATAATACTGACCTTATTATTGGGCCTTTTGAACGCGAAGACCTAAAAATTCTTGCAGATGAGTGCAAACTTAACAGTGTACCATTGGTTTCTCCTTGGCAGACTAGTACTAAAATAACAAATGAAAATCCTTATTATATTCAGATGAAACCTAATCTGAAGGAGCATTTTTTAAAACTAGCTGAAAGTACCGCCACAGAGTACCAAAAAGGTGAAGTGGTCATCATCGGTAAAAATAATAAAGAGACAGCTTCTTGGATACAGTATTTTCAAGAGACTGTTGCAGCAACTCAGAATATTGAGGATTTTTATGCTACATATTTTGTATCCACGGATAGCCTCAGTGTTGGACCTTCAGCGTTTACACGTTTGTTCAAAAACAATAAGCTAAAAGCCGTGATCATTCCGAATTATTCGTACACTGATGAAGATTTTATATACGCTTGTTTAAGGAGGCTTTCTGCAGAAAAATCCGGTAGAAATATATCTGTATATGGAATGCCAATATTGTATGATTCTGATAAAATAGATTTTGACTTTTATAATGCGTTGAAGATGAAGGTTGTGATGTCAGATTTTGTAGATCTTGATCAGGGCAAAATCCGTGAGTTCAGAAGAGCATATCTTGATATGTATGGAGAAATACCAAGTGACGACGCAGTTAAAGGGTATGATTTGATGTTATATCTAGGTCGTCATATTTGGAAGTATGGTCGTAATTTTCAGTATTATCTCGAAAATGAGGCTACATCTTACCTCCAGAGCGTCTATGATATCAAAAAAGCCAAATCCGAAGATTCTCCGGTAAGCAATGATCCTTTAAAATTTGATTATTTTGAAAATAAGCATCTTGATATCATTGAATTTACCGGAAATAAATGGGAACGAAAGAAATAAACGTTGATTATGAGAGATGCTGTAACCGATGAGCGTACCAAAAGATTTAAAGAAGTCATTGCCAAAAGACAAAATCTCACCGTTATTCTTGAAAATGTACATGACCCTCATAACATTGGTGCCGTAATAAGGAGTTGCGATGCCGTAGGTGTTTCTGAGGTATTTATTTTATATACAGAAGCAAGTCATAATTTTCTTAAACAAAAGGTGGGTAAGAACACTTCTTCAGGAACCAGAAAATGGGTTAAAACGCATTATTTTGGCGAAATTGAATCGTGTTTTGAACAGGTCAGATCAAGATATCATAATATATTTGGAACTAATTTGGGGGAAAATACACAATCTCTATACGACTTGGACCTGACACAGCCTGTAGCACTAATGTTTGGAAATGAACAAAAAGGTATCTCGGAAAAAGCCAGAAGTTTACTGGATGGTAATTTCATTATTCCTCAACATGGTATGGTTCAAAGTCTGAATATAAGTGTTGCATGTGCAGTTTCTCTTTTTGAAGCGTCAAGGCAAAGATCGGCAAAAAAAATGTATTCTGGTGATTTTAATGTTGACAGTGGGGTACATAATGAAATGTTCGATGGTTTTGTACAAAAACACTTTGAATATATTAACAAAAAGGAAAAATAAATACAATTAAACTATATTTGTAGGTTCAAATCCTTGTTTGATCGAATTCTTGATGTTGGGTATTTAGATTCCTTATACCTTTGCTTAATTAAATAAATAACGAAAAATGACAATAAATTTGAAAGAACTTTTTGCTGTATCTGAAGAGATGAATGATAAAGTGCTGATGAAACTTCTGAATGCTATCAAAGATGGACAGCAAAAAGATTTTGATTACCTGAAATTTAAACAATCCTATAAATCGCTTTTTCAGCTTGGTATGGATGAATCAACGGCAGCTAAAAGTTCATTTCTGACTGCTTCCACTATGGGCCTTACCAAAGACAAACTTATGTTGACCGTGCAGCATTATAAAAATATACTCAGCAAAGAAAAAGAACAGTTTGCTCAAGCGCTAAAAAATCAAATTGCGAATAATATTGATGCTAAAACGATGGAAGTAAAACGCCTGCAGGAAAAGATTGAAGAAAATACACGCAAAATCACTCAGCTACAGAAAGAACAAACCATCATTGAGCAGGAAATTCAGAAGTTAAAAGAAACTGCAGATGTTTCCAGGGTTAAAATTGAAGATACGAGAGATCAGTTCAAAGCAACATTTGATATTTTATATGCTGAAGTAGAAGAGGACGGATTACTTTATGACAGGATTTTATAAAATATTTTCTCGTTTTCCTTTCAGTTAATAAATTTAATATAATTTTACGCAACAAAACAAAGAAACATTATGGCAAACTTTCCAAATACAGAATTCAAACCAAAATCATTCTGGCAAAAACCAGAAGGTACTACCGGTGCATTGTTCCTGGCTGCAATCATTGGCGGTATAGGATTTTTAATGTTTAAAAATAGTGCACTTATTTTGCAAATGCTATCCACTACTATAGGTATTGTAGCTTTACTGGCGGTGCTTGGCTTAATCATTTACATGGTGCTGGATCCTAAGTGGCGCACATTGGTTTCGTACATGTACAAAAGTGTAATGAGATGGGTGACCGGTGTTTTTGTCACCATAGATCCTATAGGAATTCTTAAGAATTATATCAGTGACCTGCAGAACAATCTTCAGAAAATGGGCACTCAAATCGGTAATTTGAAAGGTCAGATGAGAAAGTTGGTGACAATTGTAGAAGAAAATAATAAGGAGATCACAAATAGTATGCTCATTGCAAAAAAGGCAAAAGAACAAAATAATGAAAGTGCTATGTTGCTGGCGAGCAGAAAAGCGGCAAGATTGCAGGAAAGTAATGAGAAATATACAGCTCTACATAGTAAAATGTCGATTTTATATCGAGTTTTGACTAAAATGTATTCTAACTCGGAGATATTAATCGAAGATACCACAGACCAGGTAAAAGTGAAGGAACAGGAAAGAAAGGCTATCAGAGCCAGTCATTCTGCTATGAGATCAGCGATGAGTATTATCAAGGGAGATGCAGATAAGCGAGCTATGTTTGATCAAGCCATGGAAGTGATTGCTGATGATGTAGCCAATAAAGTAGGCGAGATGGAACGATTTATGGAAATGTCGTCCAATTTTATGAATTCTATAGATCTTCAGAATGGTGTTTTTGAAGAGCAGGGCATGAAAATGTTGGAAGATTACGAAAAAAATTCCACGCTTTTGCTTTTAGGTGGTAAAGAGAAAATGAGCGATGATATCCTTGAGTTGAAACAACCTGATATTCAGACCAGAGGTACAGATTCACAGTATGACGGTCTTTTTAATTCCTAGGAAACCATTTTGTTAAGATAAAAAAGGTACACTTTGTTAATCAAATGTGTACCTTTTTTTAAAGCCACGTCTAGTAAGTTTCTATAAAGGATATTTACATCTGCACTACTAATTTCTTGATCATCTTTTTTCCTTGGATATACAAGTTTATAATATAAAATCCTGATTTCTGGATGTTTATGTTTTGCAGATGGTAATCAATTTTTTCAGTGGCTCCCACTGGATTGTCTTTGAAAATAAGTTTTCCATGTGAATCAAATACTTCCACTTTTTCGATCGGATAACTACTTTCATTTGTTATAGTAAAATTGTTCAATACCGGATTAGGAAGTAGCTTTACATGGGACAGTAATATATCTTCAGCTGCATTGATGGTTTGCAGAAAAATACTATTCACTTTCAGTCGGCATCCGGAAGTATCGGCCACGACCAATGTATAAATCCCTACAGACAGGTCATTAATTTTTGAATTTGCCCCCACGGAATTACCATCCTTAAACCATTCGTATGTCAGATCACCAGTGCCTCCGGTTACTACGGCTTGCAGACTACCATTTTTGCTCGTTGATGAAGTTGGGTTTATTAAAATAATAGAATCAAGTTTGATCTCCGGATACTCAGACTCAAGTGTAATATTTTGTATTAATGCCGTGCACTGCAACGAATCTGTAATTATAATGGTATATGTTCCGGCTTGTATCGAATCCAATGGTAAAAAGATTTCTTCATTTTCACTGAATAATTGTATTTTATAAGGATCAAATTGCCCTGAAATATTTATTCTTAACTTACCATCAAATGAATTAAAACAGCTAGGTTGGGTGATTTCTACACTGGCTGAAAGTACACAATTCCCTCCGCCTACCACGGCCCAACCGGAAGTTAAGCAAGCATTTGCATCAAGCATAACATAGCTGTATAATCCCGGCGATAAACTATCCAGAATAAATGAGCTTGATCCATTACTCCACACTATAGTAAATGGCGATTTTCCGCCTACTGGATTGACAGTTATCTTCCCATCATTGAGCCCTGTTTGTGTTTCATTTTCTACTACAATAAAAGCGAATAAGCTATCGGGCTCTTGAACAAAAAAGGTATCCTTAAGCACACAATTGGCTTCATCAGTGATAGTTACATAATAATATCCCTTTGATAATTCGGAAATTGTATCCTGATTTGAAATGCCATTGGACCAATTTGTCATCTGATCCCCATACCCACCTCCTTTAGTTATTGATATGCTGCCGGAAGATTCTTTGTAGCAGTTTACATCCTGAACGTCATATTGCTCAATTCTTATGGAGTCTGAAAAGAATATTTCTATCGATGTAGAAATTTGACAATTCGTACTATCTGACACTGTAATGATATAAATACCCGCATTTAGACTATCCTGTGTTAATGTAATTTCATCGTTGGACCATTGCCAGGACAATGAACCTGTGCCACCCCTAATATCAAGCGATAAATGACCATTGCTCTCTCCTGGACACAATACTGTGTCAGCTTCCAAAATATTAATTTCAATCATTGGTGGTTGAGTGATATCGATGATCAAAGGCGTACTCTGACACCCCTCAGGATCCGATGCAATGACAGTATAAACACCTGCAGGAGCATGGATGAGTTCAGACCCCGTGGTCCCATTTGACCAAAGGTAAGTAAATTGTCCATTTTCAGTTACCCTTGCCATACCGCTACTGTCACCATTGCAAGTCACATTTTCGATATTAATCACATCTATTTGAAAAGACGAGTTCGTCTGTACTAAAAAAGTAGCTGAACTTGTACAATTGTTTGCACCCGTGACTGTTACCGTATAATTTCCTGCTGTCAGATTATTATTTGCAGCGCCGGTAGTACCATTTTGCCAATAATATTGATACGGTGCAATTCCATTTGAAGCAAAAATTGTAATTGATCCGTTTGATGCACCATTACAAGTTGCATTTGAGCTTGAAGTGAGTTCTACATTAATGGGTTGTGGTTCATTTATATTAATACTGGTTGAATCAGTACATCCATTTGTATCTGTTACTGTTACGGAGTAAACACCTGCAGTAATACCATTTAGTATTAAGTTGGTAATCCCATTATTCCATAGATAGCTATAACTTCCTGTTCCTCCTGATGCCAGCGCAACAACAGTACCGTTAGTGCCCCCATTGCAAGACACATCGCCGATATTATTTGGTTCGACGTTAAGAATTGGTGGCTCAGTGATAAAATAAACAGCAGTTTTAGAACAATTATTTTCACTATCTGTAATGGTAACTGAGTATGTACCAGGCGATAGACCAGAAATGGATGGTTGAATACTTTGATTTGACCATAGGAATAAAGGAACACCTGACAGCCCAGTGACAGAAATGTCAATTGCACCATCATTATTGCTAAAACAAGTTACGTTTTGGTGTTCATCAGTATTAATTGTGATCTGCTCAGGTTGTAAGACATTTAGACTGATCATCGTTTCACAATCAAAAAAGTCAGTGATTGTAACCGTGTAACTTCCAGCAGATAGACCACTTTGTGTATTTGTACCTCCGTTGCCAGATGCACCTGTCGACCATTGGAAAGAATAAGCTGGCGAACCGCCGGTAACAGTGATTGTTGCAGAACCATCATTTCCACCAAAACATGAGACATTGGTAAGATTTGATACGGTTCCGTTCAAAGATTGGGGTTCATTAATTGAATAAGATTCAGTAGTTGTGCATAATGCGGCATCAGTAACCGTGACAGTATACATGGCTGCCATAAGATTTGAAATATTGGCCTGGGTACTGCCATTGTTCCATAGATATGAAAATACAGGGGTACCTCCAGTAACCGAGATGAATATACTACCGTTAGATTGTCCGTTACAATTAACATGATTTATATTTTCATTTACAATTATTTCGGGAGAGATATTTACAGAAGCTGTTCCTGATTTTAAACATCCATTGCCATCTGATACAGTGACTGTATATAGTCCTGGTGGGAGACCTGAAATACTGCTTGACGTAGCAGCGTTTGACCAATTGTAGGAATAATTACCAACTCCGCCTGTTGCAATGACTGATGCTCCCCCATTACTTGCATTCTGACAAACCACAGTTCCCTGGACACTAATTAATAAAGCAGGTGGTGAGATTATATTTGCAGATGAAGTTGCACTGGCGCCGGCATTATCGGTGACTGTTACTGTAGCTATTCCCGACGGTAAGGTTATATTTGCAGATGTAGTTATTCCATTAGACCAGCTGTAAAAATATATTCCTGAGCCGCCTGTAGCGACGGCCTGAGCTATCCCATTATTCGAATCTGAACAAGTTGTTCCTTCGACATTATTTAGAATAACTTCAAGCGGTGCAGATGAACTTTGAATCGGAATTTGTACATTTGTAAATACCACTCTATCCTGACTGTTGGAATTATTACCATTGGCTATCACAGATGAAGCATATAACTTAATGATTGGATTGGATCCTGTATTGGCAGGGGCTGTCCAGTTGACCAGATATGTGATCTCGTTAGAAGCAGGAAAATCAAGGGCAGGATTATGACCGATATATTTCTTACCCCCAAATACTGTGAGTATTTCAGTATTATCCACGAAGTCAGGATGTTCTGTCAAAATGCCAGCATTGGTATTTGTCCCTGTAAGAGCAACCATCTGAAAACCAGCTCGGTCAGCGTTTCCATTTGGATTAGTGATGGTAACAGTGATGGTGTACGATACTCCGGTAACAATGGTGGCAGGTAAGCCACTTAAAGATATATTCCCGTTCAAACTAGCATTATTTCCACTATGACATTCTCCACATGAAGAATCACCTGGTGCTCCTGTGTATCCGGCAGTGCCTGATGTTGGGTGCAATCCGCTATTGCCTAGCCCAAATATTAAAGCACAAAATAGTCCGAATATCAATAAAGTTTTATGACTCTTCATAAGTATTTTATAATTATAAAATTTGTTTGAAAACGGATTAAAATGGATTGACCCTACTTTGGTTGCAATCTTTCAAGATAATTAATAATATATTTCCCAAGGATATCAAATTCCAGATTTACGGTATCTCCCGGCTGCATATTTATGAAGTTGGTATGTTGGTATGTGTAAGGGATGATAGCAACGGAAAACATATTATTGGTCGCTTCTACAACAGTAAGACTTATGCCATTGATGGCGATGGACCCTTTATTAACGATGAGATTTATAAATGCATCGTCAAATGCAAAGTAAAAATACCAACTTCCATCCACAGATTCTATTTTAATACATGTAGCTGTAGTATCCACATGTCCCTGAACAAAATGTCCGTCAATGCGACTTGTTGCCAATAAAGATCTTTCAATGTTGACATCATCTCCAATTTTCCAGGAATTGAGATTTGTTTTTTCAAGAGTTTCTTTTATGGCAGTTACAGTATGGCTGTTTTTTGTATTGGCTACTACAGTCAGACAAACTCCGTTGTGAGCAATACTTTGGTCAATATGCGTCTCAGAGCTGATGTCAGACGATATTTCAAAATGTTTATTACTTCCATCTGAATTTATTTTTACAATTTTTCCTGTAGACTCTATAATTCCGCTGAACATTAATTTCTGATTAAGTGTATAAATCCTGTTAGTAAATTTTTAGCTTCTTGTACTCCCGTCACTCTGTTTTCAAATACTCTGCATGTATAGTAATAAGTACCATCTGCTAGTTCACCACCTGAATTTGTTACGCCTGTCCAACTTATGGCAGGGTCATTTGTTTCATATACAAGATTACCCCATTGATTAAATATTTTCAGATCTATTTCAAAAATAAAAAGATTGATTCGAGGTCTAAAAGCGTCATTTCGACCATCTCCGTTCGGGGTAAATGTATTTGGCAATTCATAAAACGGACAGTTGTCCACACATTTAGTGTTGCTGTAAAAACTTTCATTCCCTTGGCTATCTACAGCTGTTACTGCATAACAACCTAAGAGTCCATTTTGCGGATAGTGAATTCTGCTGTAACCTTCACTCACATCCTGTGAAGCAATTTTTATTAAGGGCTCATTTACAGTTTCAGCATAATAAATATTGAAAGAAACAATATCTTCGGCAATTTCCGGACATTGTAATTCTGGTTTGGTCCAAGAAATAGTGTTATATAGTTCATCTGGATTGATGTCGCTGTTTAGTTTGTCACAGATATTGACCACATCAGTCACTGGCGGACATGAAGGTACATTGTCCACTGGTCTCATACATACTTCCTGTGATATATTGATGATAGGATCTTCTATGTCAGGGATGGAATAGCTTCCTATTGTTTCTATCCTGTAACAATAGATACTGTCGTTTTTAAGTCCGGTATGTTCATAATTTGATTCATTGGTGGATGCAAGGAATGTAAATACTCCAGCATCGTTTTTTCTATAAACTTTATAAGTACTATTGCTCCATGGGGTTTTTGCTGACCAGGAAAGTTTGTTTTTCTCATCAGATGGTAAGACAGTAAGGTAGACAGATGAAGCATCAGGTGCGTCTCCTATTTTATTATTATTGCTATAAAATGATATATAGTAATGGTATTGGTTTGATATTGTATTTAATTGATTGTCAAAGTAATTTGTGTCTAATGGTGAAGCAAAATGCACAGTAGTTAAGGATTGAATAAGGCTATAATTAGACGCGTCTGTAGATCTCCATATTTCATACTTATATGGACCGGAATTGGCAATGGTATCTAATTGTGCGGGAAGTGATTTGGCCCATCTTACATGGATTACACCGCTTGTCTCAGAGGTCTGATCTATGGATACTTTTGTTATTAACGGCAGATCTCTTAGCAATACAAGACAACTTTCATTGGATGGAAGACTTTCTACCCGATTGAAAGGATTGCCGGAACTGGTCTGTTTTGCAAATTCAGCTTGAACTCTGTAACAATATGTATTACCACTTTCTATTTTGTTATCAATATAAAAGTATTTCCCGTTTTCTTGAGTCAGGGTTCGGAAAACTATTTTTTGATACTGAGATCCGGTAAGCCCCGGATTACAGGTATCCGGCTGAAAGTTGGAACTGGCTATCTTTCTCCACACAGAAAATCCATAAAAATAATTGTTGTCAGTTTCTTGACATTCATATGGAGCATCCCATTCAAGACGGATCTGACTATTTTCTGATCTGGCTACTAGATTTACAGGAGATGGACCTACTACTTTTATTCTTATGGTCTTTAATGTTGCCAAACCTGTCGAATCAGGATAAAAATTATCTACGGCTCTGAGGACTACCTGATAATATTGATCAGAAATATGAATGCACTCGGTTTGCCATTCAAATCTGGCAGTAAATTTAACAGGTGTAAATGCAGTTGGTCCCACTAAAACGGCAGGATTTAAAACAGTAAAAGGACCACCAGTAGCACTTAGTTTTACTTTTTGGTTTTGATTAGGGTCGCTTACTTCTATATCAATGGAGATTTTATCTCCGGCAATTACACAAAGTTCTTCTACAGACTTAATTACTGGAGGCTCGTTTTCACATGCACGAATCAATATTTGCATATCTCTCAGTATTACATTGATCAACTTTCCGTTTCTGTATTCTTTGATTCGGATGGCAATATTATATTCGCCCTGTAATTTTGGCGAGTTCCACCGTACCTCTCCTGTGATCGGATTAATGGTAAACGAATTATTTGCCGAGCTTCCGATTTCATCAGGTAATTTGTAGCCTGGAACTGGTGTATTAAGAGACTGAAGTGGTGCTGTCAGCTCATATGCCAAACTATCACCATCAGGATCATATGCATTAGGATTATGTATAAATAATTTATTTACACAACCAATATCGATAGGTGGCTGAAGTAAAACGGCAGAATTGTTAAATCCCTGAAACTGTTGGTCTAATAATGTAAATGTGGTACTTAGGAAAAAAGGAATATCTATCGAATTTGGATAATTCACATTTAAAATTCCTCCAACTCGATTGGGGTCAAGGAAAGAGATGGTGTAGGTAGCTGCACCCGGATATGTGTGGGCAGCAATATAGTAATTAATTTTGATGTCATTTGGTTCAAATCTGGTTTTGCTATTATCTCTTCTTACAAATTGATTGGTACCATCCCCCCAAAAAACATCCAGACTGTCTCTGTCTGCTGCTACGCTACTTGCCTTTGTGTAAGTTGTGATCGTCATTTCTATAGTAAGGGCACTCGTCTGTCTGTAAGTGATTTCACCTGCTCTGTTGTGGGTCGCACATAGGAGATAAGGCAAAAATAATAATGCCAAGGCAGGGAAGATATTTTTAAAAATTATATTCAAGACTACAAACTTATTAAAAAATTACCATAACGACCATAATAACAATAAATATTTAATGATGTTTTGTGCAATAATGTCGTGGGAGAATATTTAAAACCAATATTACTTTATTTATTGTATTAAACGCTTATTTAAGCTACACTATGTACTTTGAACATTTCAGACTATTTACTTACTTTTGTGTTTTTATAGCTTTAATGTAAACTCAAACATTGATACAGAAACATATTGAACTGATAGCACTATCCCTGGGAATCCGCGAAAACGCGGTAAAAAATACATCAGAACTGCTGGGAGAAGGAGCCACAATACCATTTATAGCCAGATATCGCAAGGAAAGGACTGGCAGTCTGGATGAGGTCCAAGTGTCTGACATTCAGAAACAAATGAAAAAACTAATTGAACTTGAATCCAGGAAAGAAACAATCTTGGCATCTATAGAAGAACAAGGGAAACTTACACAGGAACTTAAAGCCAAGATTCTTTTAACGTATGAAGCCAATGAATTGGAAGATATTTACTTGCCCTTTAAAAGAAAAAAAAAGACTAAAGCGGATGTCGCACGTGAAAATGGTCTCGAACCATTGGCAAAGCTGATCATGGGTCAACGTGGGCAAGATATTATTCACGCAACTAAACATTATTTGAATAAAAACATTGTAAATCAAGAAGATGCACTACAAGGTGCAAAAGATATCATAGCAGAATGGATAAGTGAAGATCAGGATATTAGAGAGAAACTTCGCCAAAATTTTAGAAAATTTGCGTTGATTCAGTCCAAAGTAGTTCCGAAAAAGAAAGCTGATGCTGAAAAGTACATGGATTATTTTGAGTTTCAGGAATCCCTTTATCGTTGTCCATCTCATAGGTACCTTGCTATGATGCGTGGAGCCAATGAAGATATGCTGAAAGTTTCTTTAAAGATTGATGATGATCGAGCTCTGCAGATGATAGACAGAAAATATATCAGGTCAAACGGACAAGAAGCGGATTTAATTGCTGATGCGATATCGGATAGTTATAAAAGGTTAATATTTCCAAGTATAGAAACACAGATCATCAATGAATTTAAAGAAAAAGCGGATGATGAAGCCATCAGAGTGTTTGGGGAAAACCTCAGACAATTGCTTTTGGCAGCGCCACTGGGTCAAAAGCCTGTTTTGGCGATTGATCCGGGATTCAGGACTGGTTGTAAGTTAGTATCACTGGACAGCAATGGTGATTATTTGGAATATACTACAATATTTCCGAACCCACCGCAACATCAAACGTCAGAAGCAAAAGAAATCATAAAAAGTCTGGTGTACAGGCACAATATCAAAGCAATAGCAATAGGTAATGGTACTGCATCCCGCGAAACACAGTCTATTGTTGAAGAGATTAAATTTGATGAAAAAGTAGTTATATACATGGTCAATGAAAGTGGCGCATCTATATATTCTGCTTCTGATGTCGCTAGAGAAGAGTTTCCCGATAAGGATATTACCGTCAGAGGAGCGGTGTCAATTGGAAGAAGACTTATGGATCCATTGGCTGAACTGGTAAAAATTGATGCAAAATCAATTGGGGTGGGGCAGTATCAACACGATGTCAATCAAGGTAAACTTAAAGAAAATCTGGACATGACGGTGACCAGTTGTGTCAACAAAGTTGGGGTAAATATCAATACGGCTTCCAGACATATTCTGACATATATAGCAGGACTTGGCCCATCTTTAGCAAAAAATATTGTTGAATTTCGAAGGGCAAATGGAGATTTTACGTCTATTAGGCAACTCAGTAAAGTGCCTAGATTGGGTGAAAAAGCATTTGAACAGGCAGCTGGATTCCTGAGAATAAAAAACGGAATACATCCACTGGATAACACTGGCGTACATCCTGAATCATATCATATTGTAGAGTTAATGGCCAAAAAATCAGATATGTCTGTAGCTGAGTTTTTAAGCCATGTTGACACGCGAAAAAATGTAAAATTGGAAGAGTATACCACGGACAAAATAGGAATCCCTACGCTCAATGATATCATGAGGGAGCTGGACAAACCTGGACATGATCCCCGTGGAGAAGCTCAGTCATTTAGCTTTGCGGACAATATTAAAAGTATAGGAGACATTTATGAAGGCTTGGTGATGCCTGGCATCGTAACAAATATGACCAATTTTGGCGCATTTGTGGATATAGGAGTCAAACAAGATGGTTTAGTTCATATTTCACATATAACGGATAAATATATTCAAAACCCTTCAGAAATTTTGTCTTTGGGTCAGCAACTTTCGGTAAAAGTGATTGGCGTAGATGTACAAAGGAAGCGGATAAATCTCACCCTTCTTTTTTAGCAATATGAGATCAAGACTTAGATAATTCCTTTGCTCTCCGTTCTGCTGCCAAGATTCCTTCTCTTATGGATTGATCCAAATGTTGATCGTTGAATACTTTTAGGGCAGCTTCTGTGGTACCTCCTTTAGAAGCGACTGCTTTAATAAGATCATCCAGACTTAGTTCAGCATTATTGATCAAATGATAAGCTCCAAGCATAGTTTGTTTTACTAATAATAAGGCAGTACCTTCATCAAATCCCATAATTTTTCCTGTTTCTACCATTTGTTTGACAAAGTAATAAAAATAAGCCGGTCCTGAGCCGCTAAGCGCTGTAACGGCATCCAGTAGTGATTCATCTTCAATATATATTGACCTGCCGGTAGCATTAATCAGATTCTCTACTTTAAACAGCTTAGATATGCTGATACCTTCTGCGGACGTAAAACCAGTGATACCCATCCCCATCATAGCAGGAGTATTCGGCATGGCCCTGATGACAAATTTATGTTCAGTAAGTTGTTGTATTTTATTAATATTGATGCCTGCCATAATGGAAAGTACGATCTGATTTTCTGTCAGTTTTCCTTTCAGGTCATGAGCTAGAACTTCAAAATCTTGTGGTTTTACGGCCAAAATTACCAAGTCGTAAGTAGATATATTTTCCTTAATGGTATTGACTACTATTCCTTCCTTGGTTTTTGTTAGCATCTGACATCGTTCTTCGTTTTTTTCGATAAGCAAAAGATTTTCTTTTTTGACTAGCTCATATTGTAAAAAAGAGCGGGCAAATGCCAACCCCATATTTCCACACCCTAAAATGGCTATTTTCATCAGATTCTTTATTTTGATTTACGAAAATGTATTGAGATTAAATGATATTCGGTATCGAAATCTCAGCAAAGATAGTGAAAGGGATGAATATCGATGTAGAATGGGTGTAACTTATTAAAGTTGGAAATGCCAGAACTTATAATGATAAAAAGTTTGATATTAAATTATCGGTCTGAAAAGAGTTAGTCAATATAAAATCTTCTGAGAAAAGGGCAATGATGGTTTGAAATGTAGATGGAAACCATTCTTTTGGGTAAAGTAAAAAAATATATTTCCTTATCAAGGGATAAATATATTGGTTTCTTTTATTAAATTTAATAAACGGTTTTATATTTGACTAATAAACGAGTTCCCATGAACAAAAGAACATTTTTAAAAACAAGCTCATCAGCATTAATGGCATATCAGCCAATGGTGGAAATATTGCATAGACTAAATAAAGACCATAATAAATTTTCAGATGTAGAGTTGTCTGAAAATGAGGATTATTGGGCAGAAATCAGAAAAGGATATAAGTTAAAACCTGATTACATTAATCTCGAAAACGGGTATTATTGTTTTGCACCTGAGTCTACTTTAAGTCATTTTATCGATCATGTTAGGGAAGTAAATTATCAGGGTTCTTACTATATGCGAACAGTTCAGTGGGAAAATAAAGATAAGGCAGCCCATAGATTGGCAGATCTAATGGGATGCAGTCACGATGAGCTCATCATAACACGCAATACCACAGAGTCACTGGATACAATTATAAATGGTTATGTCTGGAAGCCCGGAGATGAAGCCGTAATGGCAGAGCAGGACTATGGTTCTATTGTTGGCCAATTTAAATTGATGGCAGATCGGTATGGCATAGTGAATAAAATTATTTCTATACCCAATCACCCTAGATCAGATGATGAGTTGGTCGATTTATATGCATCCGCCATCAATGAAAAGACTCGTTTACTAATGATTTGTCACATGGTAAATATAACAGGACAAATTTTGCCCGTCAGAAAGATTTGTGATATGGCACACAGCAAAGGAGTAGATGTAATGGTGGATGGAGCACATGCTATAGCACATGTCAATTTTGACGTGACAGACCTGCATTGTGATTATTACGGTGCTAGTCTGCACAAATGGTTGAGTACGCCACTGGGAGCAGGACTTCTTTATGTTAAAAAGGATAAGATCAAGTATTTGTGGCCTACATTTGCATCGTGGAATAATAATCCGGAAGATATAAAAAAACTAAACCATACTGGAACTCACCCTGTCCACACAGATCTGGCCATAAATGATGCCGTCGATTATTATATTGCTATGGGCAGGGATAAAAAAGAATCAAGATTGAGATATTTGCAACGATACTGGACTGACCAGGTCAGAGAGCTAAATGGTATTGTTATAAATACCCCAAAAGATATGTTTCGTTCATGTGGTATTGCTAATGTCGGTATTGCAAATATGAAACCGGCAGAAATGGCAGATACTCTTTTGAAGAGATATGGAATTTGGACAGTGGCTATTGATGGTCAGGGTGTACAAGGTTGTCGGATTACTCCAAACGTATATACTTCTACCAAAGAACTGGATCATTTTGTTCAGGCTGTGAAGGAAATGTCTATATCAAAAAGATGACCTGTGATATTGTTTAATGTGCATACTTATTAATCGTAATATCCTCTTCTTAATTTTTGATTATGGGATGTAGTGTGGTATTTTTAAACTCTTTCTGTAGGCCGTTTGTAATTATTTTTGACAAGAAGTAGAAAAAGCTTGACAATCTTGACAAATGACATTATATTTGTGACATAATTCCTTTTATGAAAAATCCAAAAGAAGTAAATGATTTCATCCATTTTGCGTCAGAGCCTGCTGTTGCGTATCTTGCTGCATTTCAAATGACTCCAGGTGATACAGGTTTATCTGTTGTTCATTATGCTAGAGCCGGTATAAAAACAGGCTATCTTTTGTACTTGGGAGATATACTTTCTTTAAGTTTATCCGATCTAAGTAGATTGTTGCATGTTTCTTTGCGCACTTTGCAGCGATATGGGCCTGATTTTATTTTGGACGCAGATGCTTCATCCAAAGTCATTCAGTTGAATATGCTTCAGACAAAAGGTCTAGAAGTTTTCGGTCATCAGCAAAAGTTTAATCAATGGCTTCGACATGCTTTACCTGAGTTGGAAGGTATGGCTCCATTGGATGTTCTTGACACTCCATTCGGTTATCAGATTGTCCATCAAATTTTGGGCAGGATTGAACATGGTATTTTTGCGTGATGCTATTATATAGAATTACGAGAGAAAAATATGCAGAAGATCTCACAGGTGAAGGGGCGAGACTATGGGGAGGAAGGTGGAATCGTCCAGGTCTGGCAGTTATTTACACGAGCGAAGCAAGGTCATTGGCATTGTTGGAAATGATTGTTCATTTCAATGCTGCATCGGCATTAACTATGAATTATGTTTTTGTAACTTTCGAGTTGGACGAAGATCAAATTTTTGATGTAAAATTTCCAACAAATCAAGCCATCATATCTTCTTTCAATAATAAAGTTTTCTGGAATGTAACAGATGATTATTTTGTGAAAAAAGATGTTTTTGCCATCAGGGTTCCCAGCGTCATTATATCAAAAGAATTTAATGTATTAGTAAATCCGAACAATAAGCAAAGTCGAAGTTTAAAAATTTTAGAAATAGCACCCGCTATCATAGACCAAAGACTACTTAAAACTTTATAGTGAAGATGGTTAAATTTGATTGAAAGTATTTTATATTAAGTTGTTTATTTTGAAGTTTTTAAAGCTATCATTCTTTAAATCGAATATTCATCGTTTTAATTTTATCGAGGATTCAAAAATTATTACCTTTACCATCAAAACAGCTAAAAAGTTAACATGCCTACACCACATATTGAAGCCAAAGATGGCGAAATTGCAGAGTCAATCTTATTGCCAGGAGATCCCCTTAGAGCTAAATATATTGCAGATAATTTTCTAGAGGAGGTTGTGCAATTCAATAGAGTAAGAAACATGCTGGGATTCACGGGTTTTTATAAAGGAAAACGAGTCTCAGTGATGGGCACGGGAATGGGTATGCCTTCTATTGGAATCTATTCTTATGAGTTGATGAAGTTTTATGGGGTTAAAAAGCTTATCAGAGTAGGTTCTGCAGGATCTATTCAGCCTGATGTTAAAATAAGGGATATTGTAATTGCTCAGGCAGCTTCAACCAATTCAAATTTTAGCAAACAATTTAGAGTGCGTGGTGAAATTTCGGCGATCTCAGATTATACTTTATTGTCAAAGGCAGTAGCCAGAGCAGAGGAACTTAATCTTAGTTACCATGTAGGAAATATTATGAGTTCAGATACTTTTTATGACTTTGAGAAAGGAAGCTGGAAAAAATGGGCAAAAATGGGGGTTACCTGTCTTGAAATGGAAGCGTATGCATTATTTCTTACGGCGATGTCATTAAAAGCTTCTGCTCTAACCATTTGTACCATTTCTGATTCTTTGGTCACCGGGGAGGGTATGGATCACAAAGATAGAGAAACAGCACTTGGAGAGATGATAAGCCTTTCATTAGATATCATCTAGTTTTGAATTTAATGGTGGAATTTTATTGGGAAAGTACTCATTCAATTTCTAATAGGTTATTTTATTTGGCTTGAAAAAGAAGTGAAGTGTCGCAATGAAGTCATAGCAACATAAAACTATTTTTAATTTTATATATTTATCAAATATTATTTAGATTTACATCTTCAATCGCACTATTATGAACCTATATAAACCATTATTTGCTCTTTTATTTTTAGTCTTTTCTTTTTCTGTAAAAACACAACAAAGTTTTTGGAAAAAATCTGATGAAAATTCTATTCAAAAAGGCAGAAGTCCACGGTACATCATTCCGGATGTTTACCAAACTATAAGTTTTGATTTCACAAATTTTTTGATCCATTTAAAAGCTCAAGCCAGGACTGGAAGCAAGGCATTTATTTTTGAAACGCCCTTGCCTGATGGTGCTTTCGAATCTTTCAATTTGATTGAAACACCAGTATTTGATTCCGGTTTATCAGAAAAGTATCCAAGTTATTATTCATTTACCGGAAAAGCCCTGAATAAATCCGGTGCATGGTTAAAAATGAGTGTTTCTCCGTTTGGAATCAATATAATGATATATACTGTAAAAGATGGCTATTCATTTGTAGATCCTTATAATCAAGACAACACCACAGAATATATTTCATATTATAAACGTGACTTCCGTAAAAAAGCCGGACAATTTTCATGCGGAATTTCAGCAGAAGAATTTATAAAACATGAAAATCTACTATCGAATGAAAAGGATCTGGGCGATAGTGGAAGCAGGTTGGTTGGTGATTGCACTTTAAGATCCTACAGGCTTGCCCTTGCTTGTACCGGCGAGTATGCCACATTCCATGGTGGTACTGTTGAAAAAGTTTTGGCAGCTTATAATACGACCATGACGCGTGTGAATGGAGTGTACGAAAGAGATGCAGCCATCACAATGAAGTTAATTGCCAATACAGATAAATTGATATTCCTCAATCAAAATACCGATCCATTTGCAAATGGTAATGGGGACGCAATGCTGAATCAAAATCAGCAGGCAATAGATTCTAGAATTGGGCTTTCAAATTATGATATAGGTCACGTATTTAGTACGGGTGGCGGCGGAATTGCATCTTTGAGATCACCTTGCACCAGCAACAAAGCCAAGGGTGTTACCGGTAGTGTTGCTCCGGTTGGTGATCCATTTGATATAGATTATGTGGCACATGAAATGGGGCATCAATTTGGAGCCAATCATACCCAAAATAATAGTTGTAATAGAAATTCTTCTACTGCCATAGAACCAGGAAGCGGTAGTACCATAATGGGGTATGCAGGCATTTGTGCTCCGGATGTTCAGAGTAATAGTGATGGACATTTTCATGGGGTTAGTTTATCTGAAATCACAAGTTTTGTAGTAGCCGGCAACGGAAATTCTTGTCCAACAAAAATAGATATAGATAACCAAAAACCAGAAGTTAGTGTTCAGAAATCAAAATATACTATCCCTGTAGCCACTTCATTTTTTCTGACGGCACAAGGAGAAGATGCAGATGTAGATAACTTGACATATTGTTGGGAACAAGTAAATAACGAATCTGGAACAATGCCTCCTAAACCAACCAACACAGCGGGTCCGGCATTCAGATCAAACCCACCATCCAATAGTCCGACAAGATATTTTCCGGATTTACTGAGAAGATACAATACATGGGAAGTACTGCCTTCTGTAAGCAGGATTATGAATTTCAGATGTACGGTAAGGGACAATAATTTTAAAGGCGGGTGTACAGATGAAGTTAATGTGGAGGTAGTATTCAGTAATCAAGCTGGTCCGTTTTCGGTAACCGCCCCAAATACTACATCAGTGAACTGGTTGGTTGGGTCTAAACAATCAGTAAACTGGAATGTAGCCAATACAGACGTGTCTCCGGTGAACTGTGCTAAAGTTAATATTTATCTTTCAATAGATGGCGGTGCATCATATCCTCATTTATTGGCGGCTGATATAGAAAATACTGGGTCTTTTGAAGTGGATGTACCAGCATTACCTACAACCAAGGCAAAAATAATGGTCGCCGCTGCGGATAATATATTTTTTGATGTTTCAAATGCAAACTTCAAAATATCTACAACGTTTACTGTTGCCGTTGAAAATGTATATGTAGAAGTATGTAATCAAAATATTTTTGAGACATTTATTTCACTTGAAAAAGTGCAGGATATTATTCATCCGATTAAATTAAGTGTTAAAGCTGGCCCTCAAGTATTAGACTATAAATTTAGTATTAATCCTGTAGAATCTATTCCAGCTAAATCTTTATTGACTATTAACGGATTACAGAGTCTGTCGCCGGGATCGCATAAAGTCGAAATAATTGCTGCATCAGGAAACGAAAAATTAGAGACCCATTTGGATTTATTTGTGGGAAATAAAATGACAATGTCACCTGTATTATTAGCCCCGGCTGATTTGAGTGGTAATATAAAAGCAGTGAAAGCTGAATTCACTTGGGAAAAACTTGCAGGTGTGAAAGACTATACTTTTGAAATCAGTTTATCACCTGGTTTTGATCCAATTCTTCAGACATTTACTTTAAGTGAAAGTGTGCTGGAATTATCTTTGCAAGAAAATACAATTTATTTCTGGCGGGTAAAAGGAAATAATCCATGCATTTCAAATCCTTTTAGCTCGATTTTCACATTTAGGACATCAGGTGTATCTTCTGGGATCGCACTATTATTAAAAAATGATGTTTTATTATTGGACGTTGCAACTACTGCAATTATTGGCCAGAATAAACTGGACGTATCTGGCCAAAATCCAAAGTTTATCTCAATGACTATTACAGAAATACCTGAAAATGGTCTCTTGAAAAATGTAGATAAAATACTTACTGTTGGTAGTATTATAAACATGGAAGATGTCATACTATCCAAAATTAGTTATTCCCATAATGGAAACGATAAAGAAGTGGATTCATTTAGATTTAATATTCTTGATGATCAGAACAGATGGTTGCCTAACAATTTATTTCTAATCAAAATAAAACAACCGGCTTTAGGCTTAGCCGCATTTGCTCCAGTTTCACATATTTGCTATGGGGAAAGTAATGGACTTATTGTAACAGAAGCTTATGGTGGAGCGCCCCCTTACTTCTTTTCCATGGATAGTATTGATTTTCAGACCACATCATCTTTTTCTGACTTAAAAGCTGGGGTGTATACCATTTATATAAAAGATAGTAACGGTGCAATCCGTTCATCCAATGCAGTGATAATAGCTGAATCGGATCAAATATATCTTACGTTACTAATGGATAATTATGATATAGCGGCAAATGCAGTAGGTGGGACTGGGCATCTGAATTATTCATTAGATGACCAAGTTTATATTAAGGAAAATATCTTTAAAGATCCTGGGAATGGAGATTATACCATTTATGTGAAGGATGAAAGAGGCTGTAAAAATAAAAGTGAGATATCTATCGGAATTGAACCGATCGTCATTGCTGCCTCTGTGACAAATGACATTTTTTGTGCCTCACTGAAAGCAATAATTGAAGGTGTGGCTTCCGGTGGATTGACCCCATACACCTACAGTGTAAACGGACAAGTATTTCAGAATAGTCCTATATTTCAAATTAATGCCGGAAAACATGCTGTAACGGTAAAGGATGCAGGAGGTAAAACATTCGTTTCAGATTCTGTTGTCACTTCCAATCCTAAAGCTATCGAAATTCTATTAATCCAGGATAAATTAAAGGTAACCGCTAATGCTACCGGAGGTACAGGAGTACTTACTTTTAGCAAAGATGCTGTCAATTATGCTTCGGATAATGTTTTTATATTTTCTGATAATGGAACTTACAAAATTTATGTCAGAGATGAAAATCTGTGCGTTAGATCTGTAAATATCAGTCTGAATGTGCTTAAAAACGTAAATGAGACGGTCACAAATCTAAGTTGTTTTAATAAGAATAACGGTATTATAAAACTTCAGGCGACCAACGGTACTTTCCCTTTTCAATATAGTCTTAATAATTCTACATTTTCAAATATACGAGAATGGACAGGTCTTCCTGCAGGCTTATATATTTATGCGGTCAAAGATAATAAAAATGATACTTTAAGAGACGAAATATTGCTTACTCAACCTGATAGTTTGATTTTGGATTGGAGTGTCACAGGTGACGATCTGTCTATTAATGCAAGTGGCGGTACTTCGCCTTATCAATATAGTATAGATGGGGGGACGGTATTTCTGGATGTTAATTTTTACGAAAACCTTCCTGTTGACACCTACAGGCTTTCTGTAAGAGATAAGAATAATTGTATCGTTTCGGGTGAAGCCTTTATCTCCGGCATTGATGAAGAAAATAGCATAAATGACTTAATGCTTATACCGAATCCTTGTCATGACTTTGTGAAATTGGTATCATCAAATCTCTTAGCAGAAAAAGGAAATTTAATGATATATAACATTTCAGGTAACTCTATGTCAGTCAATCAGAAGATTGTTGACAATGGAGTTGAATTAGATGTAAGCTCATTTGCCCCGGGATTGTATTTTGTTGTGATGCAAAGAAATAATGGAAAGGTTTTTAGAAAATTAATAATTTACTAGCTTTGCCCTTTAAATTTGGGGGTTTAACAAATTGAATCTATATTTTCATCCTTTTTTTTTAAATATATTTAGGGGTATGTACTTTTTAATAGTACATTAATTTTATTTAAACGTAAATATTGGTTTTGATTTAATGTTTTGAATCTGTTTGGATTATGCTTCTTTTATAGTTTTTGGCCATCACAAAATGTTTGATTTTTACTTATAAAATAAATTTTAATAGAAGTTAGTTTTGTGGCATTAATTGCATGATTTTATCCACTTATAACTTATTATTATGTCAAAATCAAAATTGGAATACATATGGCTGGATGGGTATAAGCCTACACAAAGCTTAAGAAGTAAAACTAAAATAGTAGAAAATTTTTCAGGTAACTTGGGGGATTGTGAAATGTGGTGCTTTGATGGTTCTTCCACTCAACAAGCTCCAGGTGGTTCATCAGATTGTCTTCTAAAACCTGTGTTTATCTGCAGTGATCCCCAAAGAAAAAATGGATATCTTGTAATGTGTGAGGTAATGAGTCCTAATGGGACACCTCATCCATCAAACGGAAGAGCAACTATTGAAGATGATGATAATGATTTTTGGTTTGGTTTTGAGCAGGAATATTTTTTGTGGAATCCGGAGACAAATAAGCCTCTCGGTTTTCCTACCAATGGATTTCCTGCACCGCAAGGACAATATTACTGTTCTGTAGGAGCTGCCAATGCTTTCGGAAGAGAAATCGTAGAAGAACATCTTGATGTTTGTCTCGAAGCGGGATTAAATGTGGAAGGTATCAATTCTGAAGTGGCTGCGGGTCAATGGGAGTTTCAGATTTTTGCCAAGGGGGCTAAATCTGCAGGTGATCAGATATGGGTGGCAAGATATCTTCTTGAGAGAATTGGTGAGTCCTATGGTGTGGAGATAAACTGGCATTGTAAACCTTTGGGAAATCTGGATTGGAACGGATCAGGCATGCATGCAAATTTCTCCAATTCGATGTTAAGAGCCTGTGGTGAAAAGTCAGTTTATGAGCAAATTTGTGAGGCGTTCAGGCCATTGGTGAAAGAACATATTGCGGTATATGGTGCTGATAATCATCTTAGACTAACCGGAGCACATGAAACACAGTCCATCGACCAGTTTAGTTTTGGAGTCTCAGATAGGGGTGCGTCTATTCGGATCCCAATAGGAACAGTCGAAAGGGGGTGGAAAGGATGGTTAGAAGACAGGAGACCAAATTCGGCTGCCGATCCATACAAAGTTGCAGCTAGAATAATAAAAACTGTAAAAACTGCAAAAGTGATGGAAGAAGCACTTGTATAATAAATTATTGCGTTTAATTAAATATTGTTTTCGAAAAAATTTGAACCTTGTTGTGAAAATAACATGGTTATTTTTAATTACACCTATGTTTTTATATAGGCATGTTGAAAATATTTATAGTTTATATTTACATACTCCCATTATAAATATACCTTTGTGCTATAATATTAAAAAATAAATAAATTGAATGCGTATGGCAACTATAAGATTTGAAGCATTAAAAACAGCTTTGGATAGAAAACCAGTTATTATTAATGAACCAGTTGAACGACGGTCAGAGTTGTATGGTGTAAATGTTTTTAATACTTCATCTATCAATCATTTTATGCCCAAAGAAGCATTTAATGCTGTTATGGATGCCATAAATCATGGCAAAAAGATTGATAGGAAAGTGGCGGACCAGGTGGCATCAGCCATGAAGTCATGGGCTATTTCAAAAGGGGCAACACATTATACGCATTGGTTTCAACCCTTAACAGGAGGCACTGCTGAAAAACATGATGCTTTTTTCGAACCAAAAGGTGATGGTACCGCTATTGATAAATTTGATGGTGGTCAGTTGGTGCAACAAGAGCCCGATGCTTCAAGTTTCCCTAGCGGCGGAATCAGAAATACATTTGAAGCTAGGGGATATACGGCTTGGGATCCTACATCTCCCGCCTTTGTAATGGGAACTACACTTTGTATTCCAACTATCTTCGTATCCTATACTGGGGAAGCCTTGGATAATAAAGTTCCTTTGTTGAGGGCATTGCAAAGCGTAGATAACTCAGCGACTGAAGTGGCAAGGTATTTTGATAAAAATGTCAATAAAGTGATTGCTACTTTGGGGTGGGAACAGGAGTATTTTTTGGTAGATAGTGCATTGGCAGCATCCAGACCGGATTTAATGATGGCAGGTCGAGTGCTTTTAGGCCATGAAGCGGCTAAAGGACAACAATTAGAAGATCATTATTTTGGTTCAATACCTGAACGTGCACTTTCTTTTATGAGAGAGCTCGAAATAGAATGTATCAAGTTGGGTGTTCCTGTTAAAACAAGGCACAATGAAGTCGCCCCAAATCAATTCGAGCTAGCACCATTATTTGAAGAAGCCAATCTTGCTGTGGACCATAACTCATTGCTTATGGATGTAATGAGTAAAGTAGCCGGCAGACATAATTTTAAGGTATTATTTCATGAGAAGCCATTTGCTGGCATCAATGGGTCTGGAAAACACAATAACTGGTCTTTGGCCACGGATACCGGGATAAATTTGTTAAGTCCGGGCAGAACGCCCAAAAGCAATCTGCAATTCCTCACATTTTTTATCAATACTATTAAAGCAGTGCATGATTATGATGATTTATTGAGAGCAGCCATAGCATCTGCCAATAACGACCATCGTCTTGGGGCCAATGAGGCACCTCCGGCTATTATTTCTGTATTTATTGGTAAGCACCTCACAGAAGTATTGGACGAGTTGGAAAATGTATCTGACGGTAGTTTATCCCCTCAAGAAAAAACTGAATTGAAGCTCAATGTAGTGGGTAAAATACCAGAAATCCTGCTGGATAACACAGATAGAAACAGAACTTCTCCATTTGCATTTACAGGCAATAAATTTGAGTTCAGAGCGGTTGGCTCTTCAGCAAATTGCGCTAAAGCTATGACTGTGCTTAATGTCATTGTCTCAGAACAACTCCGTAAATTTAAAGTTGAAGTGGACAACCTGATTGAAAATAGGAATATGAAAAAAGATGATGCTATCTTCAATGTATTGAGAGAGCTAATAAAATCATCCGTAAAAATAAGGTTTGAAGGAGATGGTTACAGTGACGATTGGGTGAAGGAAGCGAAAAAGCGTGGGTTAAATAATTTTAAAACTACACCCGAAGCTTTGAAAATACAAATTTCTACATCTACTTTTGATTTGTATGAAAAGCATGGCATCATGAATAAAGTCGAAATAGAAGCCAGATATGAAATAGAATTGGAAGAATATATCAAAAAAGTACAGATAGAAGGCAGAATCCTTGGCGATATTTCACGAAATCATATTATTCCTACCGCAGTAAATTATCAAAATAAATTAATTGAAAATGTAAAAGGGTTAAAGGATATATTTGGAGATGACTATACCAAATATGCTTCTGAGCAAATCAGTTTGATCAAAGAGATTTCAGGTCATATGGCGACTATTATGTCCAATGTCGAAAAGATGACAGATGAACGGAAAAAAGCCAATAAAATTGAACATGCAGACAAAAAAGCTGAAGCATACTGTAATAAAGTAAAACCATATTTTGAGGAAATCAGATATGCCTGTGATAAGTTGGAACTTTTGGTAGATGACGAACTATGGCCATTAACCAAATATAGAGAACTATTATTCACCAGATAATATCAGATGTAGAATAATAGTGAAAATGGTGCTTCTGATTGTTTTTTGTCTTTTGTAGATAATAAATAGGAGCCACCATTTTTTTCAAGAGTTTAATCCCTTTTATAGAATATAAAAAAATTAACTAGTTATATTCCTGAATAAAGACAAATAATAGTGTAATAGTTAATGATCCAATATTTATGATGAATTTTATTTAAATTGACAAATTATATCTTAAAAAAAATCTTTTTGTTATTTGTTAAAGAGTTTATTTTTCTTTAAATTAACTGATACACAGCCTACACCGAGTGGGGATCAGCAATAAATCTGCAACCCGAACTTATAAATTATTAAAGTTATAAATATGCCTTTTTTTCGGAGAATAATCATATATTTCTTTCTGTATTAGCTGTATCCCCTATAGTTACATATGGTCAAAATCTAACAGTCAGACCTTATCCGTAATTTGCAACAACGATTTAATTATTATAACGCTTGTTAGACACTGGACATTTTTTGTCCAGTGTCTAGCTCTGTATCTGGCACTTTTGAAATTCAATGATGGTATCCGTGCTAGAATCTTTTGGATCTTTAATCCCGAATCAGGCAAGTCATACTGAAATACCGAAGTAACATTGGTTACATTGATATCAGAAGAAGGATGATATCTTTGCATTCAGATTAAGCTAAAAGATGATACGCAAAGTAATGGCTGAATTTTCTGATCTATACTAATGATAAACGAAAATTATTACTTTTACTCTAATTAATTATTTTTTAATTTTACAAATCAATACAAATGTTCGATTTTTTAAAGAAAATTTTTAGCCCAGCGGAAAGAGCTGATCTTACCGATTTGATCAATAAAAAGGCTTATCTTGTAGATGTACGCACGTCGGGCGAATATGCCCAAGGCCACCCAAAAGGGTCAGTAAATATTCCTTTAGATAAGCTTGCATCAAATTTAGATAAGTTTAAAGGAAAAAAAGCGGTCATAGTTTTTTGCAGAAGTGGTAATAGAAGTAGTCAGGCAAAGTTATTTTTGGAGTCGAAGGGCTTCTTAAATATTACCGATGGGTGTACTTGGGATAATGTTGCACAATATACCGGATAATGAGATTATAAATTGAATTACCTTGAGATATAGTTTTCCAAAAAATAAATTTTGTATCTTTAATATATGAATCCAGAAAAAAATAGAGACCTAGAAAAAAGTTTACCACATATCGTTTCCCTGATGTATCTGGTAATACTTATTTTAGTGGCTGTAGTATTCATAATCTATCAGATATTCAATACTTCCGGAGAATTATTGCCGTTTCCGTCATTTAAAAATGAAAGCGATGCTGAGGAAATAAAAAAACCTGCCGAGATATATACAAAAAATTCTGATGCGTATTGGCAGGCCCCTGACGTTTTAGATTTAAAGGGTTCAGCACTTGAGGCTCAAATATTATACGGAAGGGAATTGATCATCCATACGGCAAAGTATCTTGGACCAAAGGGTTCTGTTGCGCAGATCTCAAATGGTATGAATTGTCAGAATTGCCATCTGGAGGCAGGCACTAAAATATTCGGAAATAATTATGGCTCCGTTGCTTCTACTTTTCCCAAATTCAGAGCAAGGAGTGGCTCAGAAGAAAATGTTTATAAACGGGTAAATGACTGTTTTGAGCGAAGTCTTAATGGTATCGCTTTGGATACAAACAGTGTAGAAATGCAGGCTATCAAAGCTTACATGCTATTTTTGGGCAAAAAAGTGGAAAAAGGCACCATTGTAAAAGGCTCTGGCTTAAAGGATGTGCCTTTTATAGATAGAGCCGCAGACCCTTTAAACGGTAAGGGCATTTATATGTCAAAATGTGCATCCTGCCACCAGGCCAACGGGGAAGGCATACTGACATCATCAGGAGATGAATATACTTATCCACCGTTATGGGGCAAAAAATCATATAATGATGCAGCGGGATTATATAGACTTTCTAATTTTGCTAAATATGCCAAATTTAATATGCCATTGGGTGCAACATATGAGATGCCTCAATTATCAGATGAAGAGGCGTGGGATCTGTCAGCATTTGTAAATACGCAGCCTCGCCCACACAAAGAAACACTGGCAGATTGGCCTGACATCGGCAAAAAACCAATTGATCATCCATTAGGACCATTTAATGATTCCTTCACTGAAAAACAACACAAGTTCGGACCGTTTAAACCTATTGCCGACGCACGTAAAAAATCAAAATAGTATAACTTAATCTAAATTTTAAATGAGTCATAACAGAAGAATTTTTTTAAAAACCCTTGGTGCGGTGAGTGCCGGAGCAGGATTATTAAGCCAGGGACACTTATCTTTAAACGCAGAGATAGATGAGGATGAAACCATAAAATATTCAGATAAAGAGTTTAACGTAACCATTTTGCAAACTACCGATGTACATTGCCAGATTCATTCGCACGATGAATTATTCTGGGAAAATGACAAAGCAGTTTTTAGAAAAACCGGAGGGTACGCTCATTTTTCCACCTACCTGAAAAAACAGAGAAAAAAAGCACAAAATATTTTCCTTATCGATACAGGAGATATGTTTCAGGGTAGTGAGTTGTCAGTGAAAACAACAGGTAAAGCTATTTCTCCGATACTAAACGCATTAAAATATGATTTATATCTTCCGGGCAACTGGGAAGTGATATACGGAAAGAAAGAAATGCAAAAACTATTGGGAGGTCTACAAGCGCCCAAAGTTTGTGCCAATATGTATCATGATCTCGGCGATGGCAAAAAAGGAGATCATATTTTTCCTCCTTATTATATTTGGAATGTAAACGGCGTGAAAATTGGTTTTCTGGGATATACGGATCATTTGGTTCCCATAAGACAATCACCAAATTATAGTAAAGGCATACTATATACCAAGCCGGAAGAAAATATTGCCCACTATGTAGATGTACTGCGCAATCAGGAGCAATGTGCATATGTAATAGTGGTTGCTCATATAGGTTTATCCCAGCAGATTCATCTGGCGAATATGGAGGTAACATCAGGAGTTGATTACATTTTTGGCGGAGATACCCATGAAAGAGTAAGAAACCCAATCATATGTAAGTATTCAAGAGTGGTGGAACCTGGTGCTTTCGGTTCATTTTGCGGACGATTGGAACTTACGATTAAGGATGGAAAAATAGTAAAAGATACGTATTTTCTGGATGAAATCTCGGTGAGTAAATATAAGGAAGACAAAACAATCCATGCGCTCATTGAAAGCATAGAAAAACCTTTTTTGAATGATATCAATAGGTTAGTGGGTTACAGTACCATTCCTTTGTACAGGTATTTTGTCATAGAAAACACCATTGATACCATGATATTAAATGCGCTGAGATGGAGACTTCCTGACATTGATATTGTATTGTCCAATGGTTTCAGATTTTGTCCGCCGCGTACCACACCTGACTCAACGGGCAATATTCCCATTACCAATGGCTTTATTTTTGATATGCTGCCTGTCGATAGTCATATTCGTACAGGTAAAGTATCCGGAAAACAATTGAAAGAGTGGCTCGAAAAGGAATTAAATAATGTTTTTGCTAAAGACGCATCCAAAAGATTTGGTGGTTGGGTGACAAAGTTTAATGGTATGGTGGTGCGTTTCAAGGCATATGGTGAAGAAGGAAAACGGATTGAATCCATTGATGTAAAAGGACTGCCACTTCAAAATGAAAAAATATATAGCATATGTGCCTGCGAAAGAGACGGTGATCCTACAGATATGATTTGCAGAATAAAAAATGTTCTTGAGCCACAAAATATGGATTATACACTCCATGAAAATATGAGAGCCTATCTGAAAGAAAATTCTCCTGTGACCCCAACGACAATACATTCTGCTATTGCGCTGGATGCACCCGAAACTCTGCTTACTCAAGTGCACGGGGTAGATTATCAATTTCTTTAATTAAACCATTATTTCAAACTAAAACTTATTAATATGCGACCAATGATGATGATTTTAATTGCTTTTCTCTTTTCAATGTCGGGATTGATGGCTCAAAATAAAAGCAATGCCGGTGTTAAAAAGCGTCATGTACATAAAATTGTATTCCAGATGGTTTCTAAAGACACCGTCGATCACAATGCTATGGTAAGACAACTCAACAATATCCTTAAACTCTCTCCGGGTGCAAAATTGGAAGTTGTTTGTCATGGTCCTGGCATGAGTTTTATTCACAAAGAAAAGTCTTTGGTTTTAAGTGATTTAAGTGCTTTGGCAATTCAAAAAATTGATTTTGTAGCTTGTGAATTTACCATGCAGCAAAAGAACATCAAAAGAGAACAACTTATGGATAAGTGCAGGACAGTGCCCGGTGGTATTTTAGAAATTGTAGGAAAACAGGAAATGGGCTGGAGCTATATCAAAGCTGGGTATTGACCACTGAATAGTCGTAGGCCTCTGGCTTACAAACACAAAATTAAGGTATTGTACGGTTTTTTAAGAATTCTTTGATATTCTAATACAATATTAAATTTTAAAACCGATGTAAGTATTTCATTATCTTTTTTAAAAATTTCAGCAGACCTTACTTACAATTAAAAACAGAATTTTAATCGTGCTCCTAATTTTTAATATTTTTTAAATCAATCATATGAGGCAAAACATCCTTGCAGGAATGTTTTTATTATTCACTTCTATTTTGTTGGCTCAACATCAGGATTTACAGGAAAAACCAAAACTATGGCAGACAGACAGTAAGATTGCCATAGATACCAATAGTTTGCTGGCAGCATTTAAGGCAGGAAAGGTAAACGGACATTTTCGATATTTTTTTTCATCTACGGATAACGCCGGAACTTTGACAGATTATTACGCCAATGCAGTAGGTGGAGGTCTAAGATACGAATCCGCTGCATTTCATGGATTTAGTTTGGGTGTAAGTGGTTTTTATATATTTGATGCCGGTTCTTCAGATCTGGCACTAAAGGATGCAGCATCAGGTCAGTCAAATAGATATGAAATTGGATTATTTGATGTGACAGATCCACAAAATCTTAATGAAATAAATAGGGTAGAAGAATTTTTTCTTAAATACCACAAAGCTTCTACCAGAATTACTTTTGGAAGGCAATTATTAAATACTCCATTTATCAATTTACAGGATGGCAGGATACGTCCTACTGCTGTGGAAGGTTTGTGGCTAGAAACATCCGTCAATGTAAAGCATCAGTT
>Ga0105047_10000141_pt1 | contig 103042 bp, 107 predicted proteins | sample MAT04_FD_78384 | JGI IMG/M metagenome (GOLD analysis project Ga0105047, IMG submission 78384) | Freshwater microbial communities from Lake Fryxell liftoff mats and glacier meltwater in Antarctica - MAT-04 (megahit assembly) | ecosystem: Environmental > Aquatic > Freshwater > Ice > Liftoff... | reverse complement strand
TTGTGGAGCTGGGGGGAATCGAACCCCCGTCCGTCGAGTGGTGACCGTCCGCGCTACGACCATTCCCGTGTCTCCGTCTCCTGGTTGACGGCCTGCCGGGTCAGGCGGATCCGAAGATCCGACCACAAGGTCTTTCCCTCATGTCAGCGGTCTTTCACGCCGTCAGCGGTCTCTCCCTGCGGTCCATCGCTGCTTCTGTTGCCGGGCTGCAGTGATCAGGCCCCGCGTGCCATTGCTGGTCGCTGTGTCTCTCAAATACCTGAGTGATCAGGCAGCGAGAGCGAACTCGCCATCGGCGGTTCTGTTTTTGCCCCCGTTTAGGGAGTCTGAGGCAACTCCGGTCGCACGATCCGGCTCCCGGTCCCGTCGTCGAAACCGATCAGCCCCTTGCTTAGCTCGATCACCCTACCCGAGTCATCGGTCCCTAGGGTGTGGACATGTCCGATGCCTTGCTGGCCGACCCTGCCCTCGCCGGCCCCGCCTACGGCGCGATGCGCACGAATCTGGGAGCGCTGCTGCGCTCATTCGGCGACGATGTGGGCCAACGGGTGACGCCGGCCTGCTCGAACTGGACGGTCGCCGATGTCCTCGCCCACCTGTGTGGGGTGTGCGAGGACATCCTGGCCTTCGAGATGGACGGCGTCACCACCGAGGCCTGGACGCGGAAGCACGTCGACCGCCACCGTGGCGAGTCGGTGGGCGAGATCCTCGACCGATGGGACGAGACGGCGTCGCAGGTCGAGCAGATCACGGCGCTCTTCCCGAGCCCTCGGGCGGCCAGCCAGTTCGTCTTCGATGCCACGACGCACGCCTTCGACATCCGCGGCGCCTTGGGCGACGCCGAGGATCGCTCGTCCGACGCGGCGACCATCGCCGCCTCCTTTCTGCTCACCGCGCTCGACGACCGCATCGTGAACGACGCGCTCCCGACGCTGTCGCTGTCGCTCGAGGGGTTACATCCCGCGGTGCTCGACCTCTCCGAAGGAGCGATCGTTCTCGGCTCGGGATCGAACAACACCGAGCCGGTCATGCACCTCGACACCACCGTGTTCGAGTTCGTCCGTGGCTTCGGCGGCCGACGTTGCCTCGAACAGCTCGCGTCCCTCGGCTGGTCGTCGGATCCGGCGAGCTACTTCGTGCTGTTCGACGGGAGCCCGTTGCAACCCCCTGCGACGCCGCTGGTGGAGTGACGAGCAGAGCTGCCGGCGAGGGGCCGACTCGATCAGTCGACGATGCCCTTGCGGGCCCGGCCCATGGCGTTGCGGGTTTCATTGGCCGCGTCACGGGCGGCGATGGCGTGGCGCTTGTCGCCCTTGTTGCGCCCACGGGCCAACGCCAGTTCGACCTTGGCCCGGCCGTCCTTGAAGTAGATGGCCAGCGGCACCAGGGCCAGGCGCTCCTGGTCGACGCGAGCCCGCCACCGGTCGATCTCCTCGCGGTGGGCCAGGAGCTTGCGCTTGCGCGTCGTCTCGGGGAGATCGTGCACCCCGGTCGAGCGCCACGGCGCGATGTGCAGGCCCGACAACCAGAGCTCGCCACCGTCGATCCGGCCATGGGACTCGGCCAGCGCCACCTTCGCCTCGCGCAGCGACTTCACCTCGGAGCCTCGCAGCACGATGCCGCACTCCATGGTGTCGAGGATGTCGTAGTCGTGACGGGCCTGACGGTTCGTCGCCACGTTCTTGGTGTCGGAGGTGGCCATAGCGAAGGGCCACGCTATCGGGCTGCGTCCCCGGGTCCCGTCGGAAGCGGATCCTTGGCAACATGGAGGGATGGACCACCCCCGTCGACGACCGCCGGACCGCCGCCGTCGGAGACTGGCCGCGCCGCTGCTCGTGCTCGTGGTCGTCGCCGTCGGCTGCGGCGGCAGCGAGCCCCCGGACGCGGCCTCGGACTCGGTGTCGTCCGAACCCGTCACCACCGCGGACACCACCGACGCCACCGCGGAGCCGTCATCCGATGCACCACGACGGCTCCTGGCGCCGGTGTCTCCGACCGATGCTCGTCGGACAGGGTCGCTCACCACGAGCGATGGTCGCACCCGAACCTGGTCGATGTACGTGCCGAGCTCCCTGGCCACGCCGGCCGCCCCTCTCGTCATCGCCTTGCACGGCGGCCTCGGCAACGGCGTCCAGTTCGCCGACAACAGCCGGCTCGACGGATTTGCCGAGGCGAACGGCTTCGTCGTCGCCTACCCGGACGGGATCGGCGGCGCGCTCGGACGCGACGACCTCCGAACCTGGAACGCCGGCTCGTGCTGCGGGCAAGCCGTCGTGCAGCAGGTCGACGACGTGGCCTTCGTCCGCGCCATGGTGGACACCCTTCGGGCCGATCCCGAACTCGGGCTCGACGGCGAGCGTGTCGTGGCCCTCGGTCACTCGAACGGCGGGATGATGGCCCACCGCCTCGGCTGCGACGCCGCTGACCTCGTGGCCGGCGTCGGTTCCTACGGTTCTTCGGTCGAGATCGAGCCGTGCGTGCCCTCGCAACCGGTGTCGGTGATGGCCGTGCACGGCACCGCCGATACCAACCACCCGCTCGAGGGCGGGCGCGGCAACGGGGTGAGCGGCAGCTCCTTTGCGCCGGTCGCCGCCGGCATCGCCGCCTTCGCCCAGGCGGACGAATGCTCGGACGAGCCCGAGACGTCGACCCAAGGCGACCTCACCACCGAGGAGCAGACGGCATGCGATGACGGGGTGTTCGTGCGACTGGTCACCATCGCCGGGGCCTCGCACGCCTGGCCGGGCGGCACCGGACCGAGCGCCGCGGTCGTCGGTCCGGCCTACGCCGACTACGACGCCAGCTTCGAGATCGTCGCCGCCTTGCTCGTTGCGCCCCGGTAGCCTGCGCGCCGTGCTGCACCTCCCGCGCAACCTGTGGCTCGACATGGTCGCCCACGCCCTCGAACGACTGCCGCTCGAAGCGTGCGGACTGCTGGCCGGCCCGGTCGAGGCACCCGGCGTGGCCGCCGCCCACGCCGCCACGTTCACGAGGTGCACCAACGTGGCCGGCTCGTCGAAGCTCTACACGGTCGACCCCAAGGAGCACCTCCGAGCCGACCGGGCCGCTGACGACGCGGGGCTCGAGATCATCGGCGTCATGCACTCGCACACCCACACCGACGCCTATCCGTCACCCACCGACGTGGCCCAGGCGCCAGATCCGACGTGGCACTACGTGATCGTGTCGCTGCGCGATGACAGCCCCAGCCTGCGTTCGTACCGGATCATCGAGGGCGAGATCATCGAGGAGTCCGTCGTCCTGGTCGACGAGTGACCGACAGCGTCGCCGTCGACTCGTCGGGAATCATCGGCCGACCTAGAATGTTTACCCGATCAGTCGGGATTCGACTCGCACGCCGAACCGACAGGCGAGGAGCACTCATGGCCGTCTACAACTCGATCCTGGATCTCATCGGCAACACGCCGATGATCGACGTCAGCCAACTCAGCCCCAACCCCAACGTGCGGATCCTGGGCAAGCTCGAGAACCAGAACCCCGCCGGGTCGGTGAAGGACCGCATCGCCCGGCAGATGATCCTCGAAGCCGAGGCCGACGGCACGCTCACCCCAGGCAAGACCATCATCGAGCCGTCGTCGGGCAACACCGGCATCGCCCTGGCCATGATCGCCCAGTTGCGCGGCTATCCGATCAAGATCCTGATGCCGGAGAACGTGTCGATCGAGCGGCGGCAGATGCTCGAGGTGTTCGGGGCCGAGGTCATCCTCACGCCCGGAAACGAAGGTTCGAACGGTGCCGTGAAGCGGGCCGTGGCCATGGCTGGCGACCACCCCGAATGGGTCTTCCTCTACCAGTACGCCAACGAGGCCAACCCGCGCGCCCACTACGAGACCACCGGGCCCGAGATCCTGGCCGACTGCCCCGAGATCACCCACTTCGTGGCCGGCCTGGGCACGAGCGGCACGTTGATGGGCGTGGGCACGTTCCTCAAGGAGCGCAAGCCCGACGTCAAGGTCCTCGCCATCGAGCCGCCGCTGGGCGAGCTCGTCGAAGGCCTCCGCAACCTCGACGAGGGCTACATCCCGCCGGTCTACGAGAAGTGGGGCGGTCAGGAGCTCCTCGACGGCAAGCGCATCGTGCGGCCGATGGAGTCACTCGTGTGGACCCGACGGCTGGTCAACGACTGCGGCGTGTTCGCCGGGATCTCTGCAGGTGCGGCGTTGGCCGGTGCCGTGCGGGTGGCCGGCCAGATCGAGTCCGGCACCATCGTGTTCATCGTGTGCGACGGAGGTTGGAAGTACCTCTCCACCGGGGCCTACACCGACGACCTCGACGAGGTTGCCGAGAGGGCGTCGAAGATCATCTACTTCTGATCTTGCGTCACCCGTCGCTGGCGGGTCGAGTCCAGTGCCCGCTTCAAGCCCAGCCGACGTACGGCGCGCAACCGACGGGGAATCCGCTCCAACGGGCGCAAGCGGAGCCGCCAGGGCCGGCGGCGCTCGGCAGCCCGCAGCGACGCCAGCACCGACTCGTAGTCGTCGGACGGAGGAGCTCCCGATGCAACCACCTCGTCAAGGCCCGGCGGGACGAAGGCTGCCTGCACGACCTCGTCGCCGGCGCGAAGGTGAAAGCTGCGTTGCGCCGCCATGGCTTGCAGCGTGGCCAACGAGAAATGCGTGACATGGGCGTTCTGGAGGTAGTCGAGCAGGTCGTCGCTGTAGTGCCCCAGGTTCTTGATGCCAGGGACCTCGAGGTAGACGAGACCCCGTCCGGCCAGCATGCGGGCCATGGCGTCGAGCTCGCGGAGCGGATCGGTGATGTGCTCGAACACGTGCGAGTAGATGAGCAGGTCAGCGGCGCCGGGTACGTCGTCGATTGTGCCGACTCGCAGATCGAGGCCGCGCTCGTCGCGCCCGTAGGCGATGAGGTCGGAGCCGAGGTCGACACCTGCAACCTCGTAGCCGGCCTCGGCAAACGCCTGCAGGATCCCCCCGGCGCCGCACCCCACCTCGACGACACGGCTGTGCGACGGGGGTCGGAGGTCGTGGCGGTCGAGCCAACGGAGGATCCTCTGGCCGTGCTCGACCTGGTGGAGCCAGAAGCCCTCGGTGGCCTGATCACGGCCGCCGTACAACGGGCGGTACTCGTCGTCGTAGAAGCCGGCATAGGCATCGGCGTCCATACGGGGCGTCGTCTGCACCAGCCCGCACCCTCGGCACACCTGGACCGCCATGGGCAGCCCATAGCGGTCCTTGTCGGACACCGGTTCGAGGTCGTTGCCGCCGCACAGCAGGCACGGAGAGTCGATCGTCGCGTAGGTACCGTCGGCAAGCTTGCGCAGCAGGGAGTCGCGCGCCGCCCGTTGGATGTCGTTCAGGCTGCGGCTCGCGACGCCGTCATCCGCCAGTCTCGGGGAAAGCATCGGTCGACCCTACTGCAGCTCAGGATGACGCCGGATTGCCGATCACGGTGGGCAGCCAGTTGAGCACCGCCGACCACCAGGCGGTGTCGGCGCTGGCCGTGTCGAAGTGATCGATGCCCTCGATGAGGCTCACATCGACCCGATCACCCTTCGCCTGCGCCTCGGCTCGGTAGGCGTCGGTGAGCTCGACCGGGACGATCTCGTCGTCGGTGCCGTGGAGCAGGAGTTGCGGGACGCCGAGGGGCAGACGACGCAGAGGCGAGGCCTCGGCGTAGCGGTCGGGCACCTCGATCGGCGCGCCGCCCATCAGGTTGAGCGCAGCCGTGCGCAGATCCAGCATCCGACCCAGCTCCGGCAGCGTGGCTGCCCGTTCGAGGTCGAGCACGCCCGACAAGCTTGCCAGGGCGGCCGGCTGCACGAGCGGGTTCGCTCCGGGAGCACCCGGGGGCAGCGTCGAGCGGGCCGCCGACCAGAAGGCCAGTTGGCTGCCGGCCGAGTGGCCGACCACCGCCACCCGATCGAGGTCGAGGCCGTTGGCCGGGGCCGCCGCGGCGAGGTGGTCGATGGCGGCGCCGACGTCGGTGAGCGTGCCCGGCCAGCCGCCGCCTTCGTCGCCCACGCGGCGGTAGTCGATGTTCCACACGGCGTAGCCCAGCTGCACGAGCTGCTCCGCCAGTGGGCGCATGGCGGTGCGATCGAACCCGACGGCCCAGTAGCCACCGTGCACGAGCACCACAACCGGGTGCCCGCTGCCCCGCAGGGGCACGTGGAGGTCACCGACCTGCAACGGGGCGGGGCCGTAGCGGAGCTCCTCCACCCGCAGGCGCAGCGCCTGGCTGCCCCCGGTGCTGCACGCCGGCAGCAAGGCGAGCCCGCCCAGCGCGGCAGCGCCGAGCAACACCTCTCGTCTCGTCAGGCGGCCCGGCACGGCGGGCATCGTACTGGTCGACCGGCTTGCATCGGTGGCACCCGGGTTTCCCTCGGCCCGTTCGCCTCGTAGGGTTGCACCATGGCAAAGAAGGATCTCCTCCAACGTTCGCTCGACGCAGGCCGCGATGCCGGCTCCAAGACCCAGGAGCGGGTCGAGGCGCTGCTGTCCGAGCTGGTCAAGGTGTCCGAGACGCAGGCCGAGCAGGCCAAAGAGCTGCTCACCGAGTTGGTGGAGCGCAGCAGGCTCTCGTCCGAGCAGGCGCGCGACACCGTCGAGCGTGAGGTCCGTGCGCAGGTGGCGAACCTCGGGTTGGCCACGCAGGCCGACATCCGTCGCCTCGAGGACCGCATCGCCGCGCTCGGCACGCCGGCCCGCAAGAAGGCACCGGCTCGCAAGAAGGCGCCGGCCAAGAAGGCTGCAGCCCGCAAGGCGCCGGCCAAGAAGGCTGCCGCCCGTCCCTCCGCCAGCTGAACGCCGGTCGCCGTGGCCGCCGGTCGACGTCGGCTCGACGCCGAGCTCGTGCGCCGCGGCCTCGTCGCTTCGCGAGAGCAGGCGCGGGTGGCCATCAGCGCTGATCGCGTTCGCGTCGCCGGCGCGCCGGCGGCGAAGCCGGCCCGCCTGGTCGGCGCCGACGAACCCATCGTCCTGACCGGCGACGCACCGCGCTTCGTGAGCCGAGGCGGCGAGAAGCTCGAGGCCGCGCTCGACGCCTTCGACATCGACCTGCGCCATCGGCGCGCCGTCGATGTTGGCGCCTCCACCGGCGGGTTCACCGATTGCCTGCTGCAGCGGGGTGCAACGGCGGTCATCGCCCTCGACGTCGGCTACGGCCAGTTGCACGAGCGGATCCGCGCCGACGAGCGGGTCGAGGTGGTCGAGCGGTGCAACGTGCGCACGATGGATCCCGCCTTCGCCGAACGGGCCACCTCGAGCGTCGTCACCGTCGACGTGTCGTTCATCTCGCTCGTGACCATCGCCGACGCCCTCCTCGGCCTGCTCGAACCCGGCGGCGATCTCGTCGCCCTCGTCAAGCCGCAGTTCGAGGCCGGGCGGGCCGAGGTGTCCAAGGGTCGAGGGATCGTGAAGGACCCGCACGTGTGGCACCAGGTGCTCGACGACGTCATTGCCGCCTTCGTGAGCCGTGGAGCCGACATCATGGGGTGCATGACGTCTCCGCTGCGCGGCACCGAGGGCAACGTGGAGTTCCTCGTGCACCTTCGCCACGGCACGGGCGTCGTGCACGCCGACGTCGACGCGGTCGTGGCGGCATCCTCGTGAGCCATCCGGAGCTCTTGGTCGTGATCAACCCGGCGCGGTCCGAGGCCATCGACGCGGCGCGCCGCACGGCCGACTGGGCGGCGTCGGTGGGTTGGACGGTCCGACTGCCGGCCGAGGATGCCGCCCTGTGCGACCTGCCGAACACGTCGTGGACCGATGTCCCGCCGGCGGGGGACTTCGCCCTGGCCGTCAGCCTCGGCGGCGACGGCACCATGCTGCGCACGGTCGATCTGTTGGGGGGGGCGCCCGTCCCCATCCTCGGCGTCAACATCGGCCAGCTCGGCTACCTGACGGAGATCGAGCCGCCTGCCCTCGAGGAGTCCTTGGCTCGCGTCGTATCCGGCGACTTCGGCATCGAGCGCCGGATGCTGCTCGAGGTGCTGGTGGACACCGATGGCACCGACGCCGAGCGTTACCTCGCCCTCAACGAGGCGGTGCTCGAGAAGACGTCGACCGGACAGACCGTGCGCCTCGACGTCGACATCGACGGCCGACCCTTCACCCCCTACGAGACCGACGGGCTCATCATCGCCACCCCCACCGGCTCGACGGCCTACGCCTTCTCCGTCCGAGGCCCCATCGTGGCCCCCACCCACCGCCTCGTCCTGCTCACGCCGGTGAGCCCCCACATGCTCTTCGACCGCACGCTCGTGCTGGAGCCCGACACCGAGCTCCGCCTGGAGGTCGACGGCCACCGATCTGCGGCGCTTTCCATCGACGGTCGTCCGCGGCTGGTGCTCGATCCCGGCCGGGTCGTGCGGTGCCGCGCCGCCGACGAAGAGGTCCACCTCGTGACCTTCGTGCCCCGCGACTTCCACAACATCCTGAAGGCCAAGTTCGGGCTGGCCGACCGATGACCCTGGCGCGGCGCCGGTGCTGATCGAGCTGCGGGTCGCCGACCTCGGCGTCATCGTCGAGGCGACCCTTCGGTTCAGCGGCGGGATGACGGCCCTGACGGGGGAGACCGGAGCGGGCAAGACGATGATCGTGGGCGCCATCGAGCTGCTCATGGGCGGTCGGGCCGACGCCGCCATGGTGCGCTCGGGCGCGGAGGAGGCCGTGGTCGACGGTCGCTTCGAGCTCGACGGCGAGGAGGTCGTGCTGACGCGGGTCGTGCCCCGGACCGGGCGCTCCCGGGCCTACCTCGACGGCCGTCCGGTCACCCGTGCGGCGCTGGCCGAGGTGGGGGAGCGGCTCGTCGATCTGCACGGTCAGCACGACCACCAGTCGCTGCTCGCCACCGCCGTGCAGCGCGAGGCCCTCGATCGGTTCGGCGGCATCGACCTCGGGCCCATCCGCACCGCCCGGGCTCGCGTGGACGACATCGATCGTCAGCTCGCCGGGCTGGGTGGCGACGAGCGCGCCCGCGCCCGAGAGCTCGACCTCGTGCGCTTCCAGCTCGCCGAGCTCGACGACGTCGCCGTCACCGATGCCGACGAAGACGACCGCCTGCACGCCGAGGAGCTCCTCCTGGGCGATGCCCTCGGGCACCAAGAGGCCATCGCCGCCGCCATGGCCGCCCTCCACGATGACGGGGGCGCCGCCGACCTGGTGGCCGGTGCGGCGGCGGTGCTCGATCACCGCCCGGCGTTCGAGGCGCTTCGGGGCCGCTTGGCCGACCTCCGGGCCGAGCTCGACGACGTGGTCGCCGAGCTGCGGGCGGCCGGTGACGCCATCGAGCACGACCCCGACCGCCTGGCCCTGGTCCAAGAACGACGACGGCTGTTGTCCGACGTGCGCCGCAAGTACGGGGCCACCTTGTCCGAGGTGCTCGCCTTCCACTCCGAGGTTGCAGACCGGGTCGCCGAGCTCGAAGCCCACGACGCCACCGCCGCCCGACTCGATGCCGAGCGCGCCGCGGCCCTCGTCGAGCTCCGCGCCGCCGAGGCCACGCTGGGGGCCGCCCGCCGCGCCGCAGCACCGCACCTCGGCGAGGCCGTGGCCGCGCACCTCGACGCGCTGGCCATGGGTCGCGCTCGGCTCGAGGTGGCGGTGGGGGAGGTCGATCCGGGCGACGACGTCGCCTTCCTGTTGGCCGCCAACCCCGGCGCCGAGCTGCAGCCCCTGCGCAAGGTGGCATCGGGCGGCGAACTGGCCCGCACCATGCTGGCCTTGCGGCTCGTGTTGACCCAGGCGCCACCGACGCTGGTGTTCGACGAGGTCGACGCCGGCATCGGCGGCGAGGCCGCCCGTGCCGTCGGCCGAGCGTTGGCCGAGCTGAGCGGCGCGCACCAGGTCCTGGTGGTGACCCATCTGCCCCAGGTGGCGGCGGCCGCATCGCAGCAGGTGGCGGTGCGCAAGGACGTGGTGGGCGATGCCACGGTGAGCACCGTCGTGCCGCTGAGCGATGCCGAACGGGTCGAGGAGCTGGGGCGGATGCTGTCGGGCAACGCCGACAGCGAGGCCAGCCGGGCCCACGCCCGAGAGCTCCTCGACGACCTGTCAGGGTTCGCGCGCGCGCCGTCGGGTCGCGCTACGGTGCCTCGGTCGGTGCCTGGCTAACGTTTGGAGAGTCCCGTTGACGAAGCACATCTTCGTGACCGGTGGTGTGGCCAGCTCGCTCGGCAAAGGCATCACCGCCTCCTCGCTGGGGCGGCTGCTGAAGTCGAGGGGTCTGCGCGTCACCATGCAGAAGCTCGATCCCTACCTCAACGTCGACCCGGGCACGATGAACCCGTTCGAGCACGGCGAGGTGTTCGTCACCGATGACGGCGGCGAGACCGACCTCGATCTCGGCCACTACGAGCGGTTCATCGACGAGCCCCTGTCCCGGAACTCCAACGCCACGACGGGCTCGATCTACTCGGCCGTGATCGCCGCCGAGCGCCGCGGGGACTACCTGGGCAAGACCGTCCAGGTCATCCCGCACATCACCGACGAGATCAAGCGGCGCATCTCCCGCCTCGCCACCGATGACGTCGACGTCGTGATCACCGAGATCGGCGGCACGGTGGGCGACATCGAGATCCTCCCGTTCCTCGAGGCCATCCGCCAGTTCCGACTCGACGTCGGCCGCAACAACGTCTGCTACGTGCACGTCACCCTGGTGCCGTTCATCGGCCCGGCCGGCGAGCAGAAGACCAAGCCCACGCAGCACTCGGTCACCGAGCTGCGCAGCCGCGGCATCCAGCCCGACATCATCGTGTGCCGGTCCGAGGCGCCCATTTCCACCGAGCTGAAGCGCAAGATCTCGAACCTGTGCGACGTGCCCGCCGACTGCGTGGTCAATGCGGCCGACGCCCGCAACCTCTACGAGGTCCCGCTCGTGCTGCACGAGGAGGGCCTCGACGAGGCGGTCTGCCGCATGTTCGGATTCGAGGACACCGACCTCGACCTGTCCACCTGGGAGATCCTTGTAGATCGGGTGGAGACCTCCACCGATCCCGTCCACATCGGCATCATCGGCAAGTACGTCAGCCTCCCCGACGCCTACCTGTCGGTCGTCGAAGCCCTCAAGCACGGTGGCTTCGCCCTCGGCGCCCAGGTGTCGATCGAGTGGATCCAGGCCGAGGACGTCGAAGGCCTCCTCACCGCCGGCCGCCTGCACGACCTCGACGGCATCGTGATCCCCGGCGGGTTCGGCGAGCGCGGCGTCGAAGGCAAGATCGCTGCCGCCGGCTACGCCCGCGAGCACGACATCCCGTGTCTGGGCCTGTGCCTCGGCATGCAGGTCATGACCATCGAGTTCGCCCGCAACGTGCTCCGGCTCACCGGTGCGAACTCGAGCGAGTTCGACCCCCAGACGCCGCACGCCGTCATCAACCTGATGGAGTCCCAGCAGGACGTCACCGACATGGGTGGCACCATGCGCCTCGGCGCCTACATCGCCGAACTGCAAGCCGGCTCGCAGGTGGCCGAGATCTACGGCCGCGGCGTCGTGTCCGAGCGACACCGTCACCGCTACGAGTTCAACGAGCGCTACCGCACCCGCTACGAGGGCAGCGGCTTCGTGTGCTCGGGCACCTCGCCCGACGGCCACCTCGTCGAGTTCATCGAGCTCGAGGGCCACCCGTTCTGGATCGGCACCCAAGCCCACCCCGAGTTCAAGAGCCGACCCGACCGTCCAGCGCCACTCTTCCGCGCCTTCGTCGGCGCCGCACTGGGACGCGCCGAAGGCCGAAACCCGCACCTGCTGCACCTCGACGCCGAGTCCTCGGTCCCGAACTGATCCGGTGACCGCTGCCTTTCGCAAAGGTCCGGAGCGGACCGTGCACGAAGGCCACGTGATCTCCCTCGGCGTCGGGTCCTTCGTGGGCCCCGGTGGCACGGCCTTCGAGCGCGACGTCGTCCACCATCCGGGCGCCGTCTCGGTCGTGCCGCTCACCACCGACGACACCGTCTTGCTGATCCGCCAGTACCGCGCCCCGCTCGATTCCCTCCTGCTCGAGATCCCCGCCGGCAAGCGCGACGTGGCCGACGAGCCGCCCGAGCGCACCGCCGCCCGGGAGCTGGCCGAAGAGGTCGGTCGAGCCGCCGGGCGCCTCGACCTCCTCGCCGAGTTCCACAACTCGCCCGGCTTCTGCGACGAGCACTCCTTCGTCTATCTGGGCCGTGACCTCACCGAGGTCCCCGTGGCCCGTGAGGGCATCGAGGAGGACCACCTCGAAGTCGTGGAGGTGGCCCTCGACCGCGTGCCCGGGCTGATCGCGGCCGGCGAGCTCACCGACGCCAAGTCGATCATCGGGCTGCTCCTCACCCTGCGTTTGCTCGGACGTTGAGGTGGACGAGGCCCTCGCCCCGGAGGCCGAGGAACTGCTCACCTGGCTCGCCGTGGAGCGGGGCCGGGCGCCGGGCACCATCGCTGCCTATCGCCGCGATCTCCTCGACTTCCAGGGTTGGTTGGCGAGCAGCGGGCGCACCCTCGACGACGTCGACGAGACGGCGCTGCAGCGGTGGGTGGTCAGCTTGCGAGAGCGCGGACTGGCCCCGGCCACAGTGGCCCGACGGGTGGTTGCCGTGCGGTCGCTCTTCCGCTTCCGGGTGATCGAGGGCACGGCGGATGCCGATCCCACCGCCGACCTCGAGCGTCCCCGGGTCCCGCAGGGGCTGCCCAAGGCGTTGAGCGAGGCGGAGGTCGCCCGGCTCCTCGACGTCGTCGTCGGGTCGGACGCCGTGGCCCGTCGGGACCGTGCCGCGCTCGAGGTGCTCTACGGCACCGGCCTGCGGATCTCCGAGCTCGTCTCGCTGTCGCTTTCCGATATCGACCTCGGCGGCGGATTGCTTCGAGCCTTCGGCAAGGGCTCGAAGGAGCGCATCGTCCCTCTTGGCGGGCATGCCCGACGAGCGCTCGTCGCCTGGCTCGGGCCGGGAGGCCGCGAGGAGCTGGAGCCCGAGCGGTGGGCGCGCCGAACCGACAGCGATTCCGTCTTCTTGAACCAGCGGGGCGGGCGGCTCTCCCGCCAGGGCGCATGGGGGATCGTGCGGCGCTACGGCGATCAGGTCGGCCTCGAGGGCCGTCTGTCGCCCCACGTGCTGCGTCACTCCTGTGCCACCCACATGCTCGATCGCGGCGCTGACATCCGCGCCGTGCAGGAGCTTCTCGGCCATGCCTCCATCAGCACGACGCAGATCTACACCAAGGTGTCACCAGAGCGGCTCAGGTCGGTGTACGACGCCGCCCACCCGCGGGCTCACCCTCCCGGAGTCGGTAGCCTCTGACCATGACCGACGCCGATGACCCCGCAGGCCTCTTCGAGCGGCTCCGCCGCGACCTCGACACGGAGCAGGTGCGGCTGGCAAGCGAGATCAGCGAGATCGATGGCGACATCGAACCGGGCACCATGAACGACAACCTTTCCGACGGCGCCCAGGTCGAGGCCGAGGTCACCGAAGCGCGAAGCCTCGCCGGCGCCCTGCGTGAACGCCTGGACGACGTCGAGCACGCCCTCGAGCGTCTCGATGCGGGCACGTACGGCACGTGCGAGGTGTGCAGCGAGGCGATCGTCGCCGAGCGGCTCGAGGCGCTCCCGACGGCGCGCTGGTGCATGGAGCACGCCTCCTGAGCACCGTGGCCGACGCCGACGCCTCCCACTCGATGGGATCCCCGCTGCACCTGGCCGGGCGATTCTTCGGCATGTTGGCCCCCGTCGGCCCGCGCCAGGAGCGCCGGGCCTGGGCCGAGAGCCACCTCTCCGAGCTCGAGCTCATGCTGTTCCGGCGCATGAAGCCAGCCGACCAAAGGCACGCCGTGGGCGTGGCCCGCCGAGCCGCCGCCGCGTTCGAGGGCGCCGGCATCGACGCCACCACTCCCATGCTGGCCGCGGCGCTGCTGCACGACATCGGCAAGACGGAGGCTCGGCTCGGCGTCTACGGCCGCGTCGTGGCCACCGTGTGCGGCATGGTCGTCGGCGACGACACCCAGACCATCAAGGACTGGACGAAGGTCGGCGGCTTCACCCGTCGGGTCGGCCTGTACCTGCAGCACCCCCGGCTCGGTGGCGATCTGGTGGCACTGGCCGGCAGCGACCCGCTGGTCGAGGCCTGGACCCGCGAGCACCACCTCCCGCCCGACCGTTGGACCATCGACCCCGCCGTCGGCGCCATCCTCAAAGAAGCCGACGGAGACTGACCCTTCCAAACTGGGCAAGCAATCCCTGCTTGGCGGGCCCGTACTTGCCCAATTCGGCGGTGTGCTCAACCCGATGTGGACGTTGCTGCGAGTGCGGTCAAGCGCTGAGCGACCGGATCGAGATCCTCACTCGTGATGTTGCTCAGCTTCGCTTCGAGTCCGCCTTGCGTGAAGTCGCGGCACTCGAAACGACGGCCGTCGGCGAGGATCATCATCAGGTGGCCATCACCTGAAATCGATCTCGCGGGTTCCCACTCGAACCTGTGGACGTCGTGCCATGCGATGTCCAGCGGGCGCGTGTTGACCCGCAGGCGGACGGCAGAGCAGCTCAGATACAGCCCGTCGGCACGATCGAGGAACATCAAGGTCACGAGCGCCAGGAAAACGCTCGTGACCACGATCAACGGGACGTTCAACGAAGCCAACGCTCTCACGAACGCCACAACGGCTCCTCCGACCAAGAGGAACGGGAGGATGCCAGCATTCACAAAGAGGAACGGGCCGACCTTGGTGACCGTGTCGACGTTCGAGACCACCCGAACGAAGTCGTTCGTGAGCTCGTCCGAGGTCGGCACGAGCCAGGTCGGCCTCGGAGCCTCCCTCCATGACATGCGATCACTCTCCCACAAGCACGAAATCGCTGAGGAGGGGCGGGAGAGCAAGATGGTCACATGACGACATCGATCGACCGGCGCCCGGTCGTTCTCCGAGGCTCGCTGTTCTTCCGCCTGATGGGAGGTTGGCTGTGGTTCATCGCGCTCTTCGGCCTCGTCAGCGTGGCCATCCGTTCTGGCCCGGCGGCCGAGCTGCTGGCCGGCCTCTTCTGGGCTGCGCCGGCCGGGTGGTGGGGATGGCGGCTGGCCCGCCTCGGCGTGTCGGCCGAGGCCGATGAGGTCGTCGTCCGCAATCCGCTGCGGACGTACCGCATCCGGTACGACGACATCGTCGACGTCCGACTGCATCTTCGCAGCTCTTCGCAACCGATCGCCCGGGCGATGCTGGCGGTGTGGAACCGCGCCGCCGGCGTTCTGGACGTTCCTGGCCGCGACGCCGCCGTCGAGATGTACTCCACCGAGAGCTTCGTGCCCATGGGCCGGCTGGGTACCCGATCGGCCGACGACGTCGCCACGATCCGATCTCTCTGGCTCGAGCGGCGCCGCAACCCGTCCTGAGCCCCTTCGCCAATTGGGCAAGTAATCCCTGCTGGGCGGGCCCATACTTGCCCAATTTGGAGTTGTGGGCGGGAGAACGACGTCAGGCTCGGGGGAGGAGGCCGAGGGCGTCGCGGGCGCGGGTCAGGGTCGAGCCGGCGATGGCGCGGGCCTTCTCGGCGCCGTTCGCCAGGATGGCGTTCGTGCCCGTCGGGTCATCGACGAGGGCGGCGTAGCGCTGCTGGATCGGGCGCAGCAGCTCGACCACGGCCTCGGCGGTGTCGGCCTTGAGGGGGCCGTACTGGTCGTAGCGATCGGCCAGTACGTCGGGCTTCTCTCCGATGCAGGCCGACAGGATGCTGAGCAGGTTGGACACGCCGGGCTTGGCCGCCGGGTCGAAGCGGACGTCGTTGTCGGTGTCGGTGACGGCCCGCTTCACCTTCTTGGCCACGGCGGCCAGGTCGTCCAGCACGAGGATGGTGCCCTGCGGCGAGTCCTCGGATTTCGACATCTTGCGTGTGGGGTGCTGCAGGTCCATCACCCGGGCCGCCGCGGCTGGCGTGGATGCCTTGGGCACCACGAACGTCTCGCCGTAGCGGCTGTTGAACCGCTCGGCCAGGTCGCGGGCCAGCTCGAGTTGCTGGCGTTGGTCGTCGCCCACCGGCACCCGATCGGTGTCGTAGAGGAGGATGTCGGCGGCCATCAGCGCTGGGTAGGTGAAGAGCCCGCCGCTCACGAACTCGGCGTTCTCGGACTTGTCCTTGAACTGGGTCATCCGCCGAAGCTCGCCGATGGCCGCCGTGCACTCCATGATCCACGCCAACTCGGCGTGCTCGGGCACATGGCCCTGGACGAACAGCGTGGCCCGCTCCGGGTCGATGCCGACGGCCAGGAGCAGGGTGGCCAGCTCGAGCGTGGTGGACCGAAGTACCGCCGGGTCCTGTTGCACCGTCAGCGCGTGCAGATCCACCACGCAGAACAGGCAGTCGTCGGTGTGCTGGTCGTCGACCCAGGCCTGCAGGGCGCCCAACAGGTTGCCGAGCTGAACGGGACCGGTCGGCTTGATGCCGGAGAAGACGCGTGCCATGGGGGGCGATCGTAGGGGAGTGGGAACGATGCACGGGGCACCGGTTTCGGCCCTCTAGGCTCGCCTCGTGGCCTACGACGTCCAGACGCCCGTGTTCGAGGGCCCGTTCGATCTCCTCCTGCACCTGATCCTCCGCGAGCAGGTCGACCTCTACGAGATCTCGCTCTCCGGAATCATCGATGCCTTCCTGCGAGAGATCGAGAAGATGGAGCACGTCGACCTCGACACCTCCACCGAGTTCCTGCTCATCGCCTCGACGCTCGTCGAGCTGAAGACCCGCCGGCTGCTCCCCAACGAGTCCGACCTCGACCTCGACGACGAGCTCGCCCTGTGGGAAGAGCGCGACCTGCTGCTCACCCGCCTGCTCGAGTGCAAGACGTTCAAGGATGCGGCGGTGCAGCTCCAGTCGATGGCCGACGACGCCAGCCGCTCGTATCCCCGCCTGGCCGGTCTGGAGGAACCGTTCATCGGCCTCATGCCCGACCTGCTCGAAGGCGTCGACTTGGCCGACGTCCACGCCGCCATGGTGCGGGCCCTCACCCCCAAGCCGGTGCCCCGCGTCGAGATCTTCCACATCCACCAGGTCCGCGTCAGCGTGGCTGACGCCGTGTTCGAGCTGGCCGACGAGCTGCCCCGCATCGGACGGATCAGCTTCCGCCGACTCACCGAGGAGTTCGTCGACCGTCTCGACGTCGTCGTCCGCTTCCTGGCCCTGCTCGAGCTCTACAAGCAAGGCATGATCGACCTCGACCAGCCCGGCGCCTTCGGGGAGATCGAGGTCGTCTGGCTCGGTCACGACGGGGAGGCCGCCGATCTCGAGCTCGTCGACGTGTACGACGGATGAGGACCGACGACACCCCCCGAGCGGTCGAGGCCATCCTCATGGTGGCCGACGAGCCGGTCGACGCCGCCGAGCTGGCCTCGTTGGTCGACGTGTCGACCGACGAGCTGCACGCCGTGGTGGCCGAGCTGACCGAGGCCTACGAGGCCGAGCGACGTGGGTTCGTGGTGGCCGAGGTGGCCGGGGGCTATCGCTTCCAGAGCCACCCCGACCTGGCGCCCTACATCGAACGCTTCGTGCTCGAGGGCCAGACGGCACGCCTGTCGCAGGCGGCCCTCGAGACGCTCGCCATCGTCGCCTACAAGCAGCCCATCGCCCGGGCCCAGATCGCCGCCATCCGTGGTGTCAGCGTCGACGGCGTCATCCGGACGCTCGAGCAGCGCGGCTACATCGCCGAGGTCGGTCGTGACCCGGGGCCGGGCAACCCCGTGCTGTTCGGCACCACCGACCAGTTCCTCGAGCGCCTCGGCCTGGCCTCGTTGTCGGGCCTCCCGCCGCTGGCCCAGTTCGTCCCCGACGCCGACGTGGTCGAGCAGCTCGAGCACGGCCTCCGGGTCTCGCCGATCATCCTCGATCCGGTCGTGGCCGATCCGGTCCTGGCCGACGCGGTCGTGGCCGATCCGGTCGTGGCCGATCCGTCCGGACCCGGCTGGCCCGAAGCCATCGTGTTCGAGCCCACCGACATCGAGTCACCTGCCGCCGTCGACCAGCCCGACGCCGACGTGGCCCCCGACGGCGCGGAGCCGGACGCGCCCGCCGACGATGGCTGACGAGGGCGACGAGCACGAGGGCATCCGCCTCCAGAAGGTGCTGGCCGCCCGTGGCATCGGCAGCCGGCGCGTGTGCGAAGATCTCATCGCCGGCGGGCACGTGCGGATCAACGGCGACGTGGCCCGACTCGGCCGTCGGGTCGATCCCGAGGTGGACGAGGTGGTGGTCGACGGCGTGCCGCTCGGCGTCAAGCCCGGCCTCGTGCACTACCTGCTGAACAAGCCGACCGACGTGATCACCACTGCCGACGACCCGCAAGGGCGCACCACCGTGATCGACTTCGTGCCCGAGGAGCCGCGGGTGTTCCCCGTCGGTCGCCTCGACGCCGACACCGAGGGCCTCCTGATCGTCACCAACGACGGCGATCTGACCCATCGACTGACGCACCCGTCGTTCGGCGTCGACAAGGAGTACCTGGCCTGGGTCGAGGGCACCCCGACCCGGCACGAGCTCCGGCGCCTACGAGAGGGGATCGAGCTCGACGACGGACTGACCGCCCCGGCTGGCGTGCAGCAGGTGGCGCCCGAACTGGTCCGGATCACCATCCACGAGGGCCGCAACCGGCAGGTCCGACGCATGTTCGACGCCATCGACCATCCGGTCAAGCGACTCGTCCGCACCCGGATCGGCCCGCTCAGCGACCGGAAGCTCGCCCCCGGCAACTACCGCGAGCTGACCAACGACGAGGTGCGCTCCCTGGAGCGGGCGTGCATGCCCCCCGAACCCGTGCGTGGCCCCCGACGGGCCAATCGGTGAGGCGAGCCGTAGGCGAGACCGGTGTGGGCGCAAGGGACGCTCGGGCCCACCGCCGCGCCCTCTAAGGTCACGCTCGTGTCCGTTCGAGCGCTCCGGGGCGCAACCACCATCGACGTCGACGAGGTCGAGCACCTGCACGCCCGGGTCACCGCCCTGCTCGAGGTCATGATCGACCGCAACGGCATCGACCACGACGACCTCATCAGCATCATCTTCACGGCCACACCCGACATCCACTCGGCCTTCCCGGCCACCGCCGCCCGCCACTTCGGCCTCGGTGACGTCCCCCTCCTCTGCGCCCAGGAACTCGACATCGTGGGGGCCACGCCACAGTGCGTCCGCATCCTGATGCACCTCGAGAGCGATCGCTCCCGCGCCGAGCTGCACCACGTGTACCTCGAAGGCGCCATCGGCCTGCGCGACGACCTGCCGGGGTGAGCACCATGGCCCCGGAACCCACCGGCCGCGCCGTCATCGTCGGCACCGGCCTCATCGGCGGCTCCATCGGCCTGGCGCTGCGCGCCCGTGGCTGGCACGTGTCGGGCGTCGACCGTGACGGCGCCATGGCGGCTCGGGCGCTGGAGCTGGGCGCCCTCGACGCAGTCGGCCCGGACCCCGAGGCCGACCTCACGGTCGTGGCTACGCCCGTCGGGGCCATCGCCGGCGCCGTTGGGGAGGCTCTGTCCAGCACGCGCGGCCTCGTGACCGACGTGGGCAGCGTGAAGGGCCCCTTCTTGGCGCTGATGGACGACCCCCGCTACGTCGGCGGCCACCCGATGGCCGGATCGGAGCAGGACGGCGTCGACGGCGCCCGCGCCGACCTGTTCGACGGCGCCACCTGGGTCCTGACGCCGGTCGATGCCACCGATGACGACGCCTTCGCCACCCTGCGTGCCCTCGTGGCCAGCCTCGGCGCCGAGCCCGTCGCCCTGGCCCCGGATCGCCACGACCGGATGGTGGCCCTCGTGTCCCATGTGCCCCACCTCACCGCAGCCACGCTCATGCAATTGGCAGACGAGCGGTCCGAGGAGCACCGCGCCCTGTTGCGCCTCGCCGCCGGTGGCTTCCGGGACATGACCCGCATCGCCTCGGGGCATCCCGGCATCTGGCCGGACATCTGTGCCGAGAACCGTGACGCCATCGTCGAGGAGCTCGGTCACCTGATCGATGCCCTCAGCGAGGTGCGCGAGATCGTGGCCGACGGCGAGCGATCGGCGCTGACCGACCGCCTCGAGCGCGCCCGGCTGGCCCGCCGGAATCTTCCCTCGCGCCTGGAGCAGACCGAGGACCTGGCCGAGCTGCGCATCCCCATCGCCGACGAGGCCGGCAGCGCCGCCCGCATCTTCCTCCTGGCCGGCGAGCTCGACGTGTCCATCGCCGACTTCGAGGTCGTCCACTCGGCCGAGGGCAACGCCGGCGTGCTCGTGCTGGTGGCCGAGCTCGACGAGGCCGTGCGCTTGCGCGAGGCCCTGACCGGTCGAGGCGAGCGCGCCTCGGTGCACCCGCTTTCGTGAGCCTCGACCCCTTCGGGCTCGCCGGCCTCGCCGATCCGCTCGACATCGAGCCGCTCCTCCACCCGATCGATGCCGACGCGCAGTTGCCGGGCTCGAAGAGCATCACCAACCGGGCGCTGGTCATCGCCGCGCTGGCCGAGGGCGACACCACGCTGGAGGGCGCCCTGTTCGCCGACGACACCGAGGCGATGCTCGGCTGCTTGCGCGACCTCGGACTGGCCGTCCACCGCGACCCGGATGCCTCCCGGGTGACGGTCACCGGCGGCGGCGGAGCGCTGTCGCCGGGCGCGGTCACGCTCGACGCCCGACTCTCGGGCACGACCTCCCGCTTCGTCCTGCCCCTGCTGGCGCTGAGCGATGCCACCGTGGTCCTCGACGGCGGCGAACCGCTGCGGGCACGACCCATGGCCGACGGCATCGCCGCCGTGCAGGCGCTCGGTGCGGTCGTCGAGGCCCTCGACGCGCCCGGACACCTACCGATCCGGGTTCGGGGGACGGCCGACCCGGCGCGGGCCGTCCGCGTGCCTGGCTCGGTGTCCAGCCAGTTCCTGTCCGGATTGCTCCTCGTCGCCCCGTGCCTGCCATCAGGCCTCGAGGTGACCATCGTCGGCGACCTCGTCTCGCGCCCCTACGTCGAGCTCACCCTGCACGTGATGCGGGCCTTCGGGGCCGAGGCCAGCTGGGCCACACTCGACCGAATCACGGTGGCACCCACCGGCTATCGGGGCCGCACCTACACCGTGGAGCCCGACGCGTCGGCCGCCTCCTATGCCATGGCCGCCGCCGCCATCGCCGGCGGGTCGGTCCGCGTGGCCGGCCTGGGACGCTCGTCGCCCCAGGGCGACGTGCGCTTCGCCGACGTGCTGGCTCGGATGGGGGCAGATGTGACCATCGGCGCCGACGGCATCGAGGTGCGCGGCACCGGCGTCCTGCACGGCATCGACGTCGACCTGGGTGACCTGTCGGACACGGCGCAGACGTTCGCCGCGGTGGCCGTGTTCGCCGACGGCCCGTCGGAGGTCACGGGGATCGGCTTCATCCGGGCCAAGGAGACCGACCGGATCGCCGCCGTCGTCACCGAGCTCGTGCGGTGCGGCGTCGACGCCGTTCCGACGCCCGACGGGTTCCGCATCGTCCCCGGTCCGCCGTCGCCCGCCGTGATCGAGACCTACGACGACCATCGCATGGCCATGAGCTTTGCGCTGCTCGGCCTGCGCGCTTCGGGGATCCGCATCGCCGACCCGGCCTGCGTGGCCAAGACCTTCCCGGGGTACTGGGCGTTCCTGGACTCGCTGCACACCTCGAGCGGCGGCCGATAGGTTTGCGCCCCGTGAGAGTGATCGCCATCGACGGCCCCGCCGGTTCCGGAAAGTCCACCGTGGCGCGTGCCGTGGCCGAGCGCCTCGGCCTCCGCTACCTCGACACCGGGGCCATGTACCGCTCGGTGGCGTTCGCCGCTCTGCACCGCGGCGTGGACCCGGCCGATGCCGAACCCATCGCCCGCATGGCGCAGTCCCTCGACGTCGTGCTCGAGCCCGACGGCCGGGTCGTGGTCGACGGCATCGACGCCACCATCGAGATCCGCGGCCCGGAGGTCACCCGGGCGGTCAGCATCGTCGCCGCCAACCCCGACGTCCGCACCGCCATGGTGGCGCGCCAACGGGAGTGGACCCGCCACCACGACGGTGGTGTGCTGGAGGGCAGGGACATCGGCACGGTGGTCTTCCCCGACGCCGATCTCAAGGTCTACCTCGACGCGTCCCCCGAGGTGCGCGCCGCACGCCGCTCCGCCGAGGTCGAGAACCTCTCCTACGAGACCGTGGCCTCCGACCTCGCCCGACGAGACGCCCTCGACCAGGGCCGGACCCACGATCCGCTGCGCACGGCCGACGACGCCGTCGTGATCGACACGAGCCACCTCTCGGTCGACGAGATCGTGGCCCGCGTCGTGGAGCACCTGCGGTGAGCGAGGACGGTCACGCCGCCCCCCACATCGAGGCGGCCAGGGTCGACCTTCACATCCCCGACGGTCACGACCGCGGGGAGCGCATGGGATGGTTCCAGCGGGCCTTCTATCGCTTCTGGTGGTGGGTGGTGCAGGCCATCGGCCGCAGCTACTTCCGGCTCGAGGTCGTGGGCGCCCACAACGTGCCGACGTCGGGCGCCTACATCGTCGCCCCCATCCACCGATCCAACCTCGACACGCCGATCGTCGCCGCCATCACCCACGACCGGCTTCGCTACATGGGCAAGGAGTCCCTGTGGACGTCGTCGTTCGGCGGCTGGTTCCTCACCACCATGGGCGGCTTCCCGGTGCAGCGGGGGAGCGCCGACCGTGAAGCGCTGCGTGCCTGCATCGAGGTGCTCGATCGCAGCGAACCCCTCGTGATGTTCCCCGAGGGCACCCGCCAGTCCGGTCCCGACATCCAACCCCTGTTCGACGGACCGGCCTACCTCGCCGGGCGGGCGCAGGTGCCGATCGTGCCGGTCGGCCTCGGCGGTTCCGAGCGGGCGCTGCGCAAGGGGGCCAGATTCCCCGTCCCGGCCAAGATGGTCCTCGTGGTGGGCCAGCCCATCCCACCGCCAGCTTCAGGCCCCAACGGCCGGGTGCCGCGGCGGGCCGTGCGTGAACTGACGGACCGTCTGTCGTCGGAGATCCAGGTGCTGTTCGACGAAGCCCAAGCCCTCAGCGGCCACCCCAACCGCCACTGACACCCCCGGTCAGCGGAGGGCGGCGAGGACGACGCTGGCCTCGAGGGCTCGGTCGTCGGCGGCGGGACGGTCCGAGACGGGTGCGCCCAGCACCAAGCTGGCGGCCACGTCGACCGCCTCGATCAGGTCGCGGAGGTTGCGAGGCGGCGGGAAGTACTCGTCCTCATCGGTGATGCGGACCTCCTCGACGCCGTTCGACGGGGCCAGGCGGGCGATGACGGCTTCGACCAGGTCGTCGGGTGCCGAGGCCCCGGCGGTCACGCCCACCGTGCCCCGCAAGTCTGACGGGACCTCTTCGGGGCCGTTGACGCGGATCACGAAGGGGCAGCCCGCATCCCGGGCGAGGCGCTCGAGGGCCCGCGTGTTCGACGAGTTTGCCGAACCGATGACCACGAAGGCGTCGCAGCGAGGGGCCACCTCCATCAGGGCCGACTGGCGGTTCGTGGTGGCAAAGCACAGGTCGGAGCGGCCCGGCGTCCACACATCGGGGAAGCGGGCTTCGGTGGCCGCAGCCACCGCCGCCCAGTCTCGGTGGCTGAGCGTGGTCTGGGCCAGCAGCGCCACCGGGCCGTCGATGGCCGGCAGGGCGGCCACCTCCTCGACCGACTCGACGCGGTGGATCGACTCGGGAGCGACCGCCATCGTCCCTACCGCCTCCTCGTGGCCATCGTGGCCGATGTACACGATCTGGTAGCCCTTCCCGGTGCGCACCTTCACCTCGTGGTGGACCTTGGTCACCAGCGGGCAGACGGCATCGACCACGTAGGAGCCCCGGATTCCGGCGGCGGCCACCACCTCGGGTGCCGAGCCGTGGGCGCTGAGCATGATCGGACTGCCCTGCGGCACCTCGGCGATGTCGTCGACGAAGACCACGCCCTGGGCGCGGAAGCGGTCCACGACCCGCTGGTTGTGGACGATCTCGTGGTAGCAGTAGACCGGCGGTTCGAAGGCCCGCACCATCCACGCCAGCGCTTTGATGGCCATCTCGACCCCGGCGCAGAAGCCACGCGGGGCGCACAACAGCACCAGGTCGACGTCGTCCAGCGGTGGCGATTCGGGGTCCATCGTGGCCGAGGCTACCCACTTGCCGCCGTCCAGCGATGGGGGGGCCGCTGTACCGACTCGGTAGCCTGGCTCCCCATGTCCGCTCCGCAGGTCGTCGCTGTCGCGCCCGGGTCGCCTGCCGAGTCGGCCGGCGTCCTCGTTGGCGACGTCGTGGTGTCCCTCAACGGCTCCGTCCCGCGCGATGTGCTCGAGTACCGCTGGCTGGCTGACGACGCCGACGTGAGCCTCGAGCTCGATCGGGCCGGGAGCACCGTGTGGACCGAGGTGCGAAAGGGCGACGGCGAGCCCCTCGGCGTGGAGATCAGCTCGGCGGTGTTCGATCGCGTGCAGACGTGCGACAACCACTGCGAATTCTGCTTCATCTACCAGCTCCCGAAGGGCATGCGGCGCACGCTCTACCTCAAGGACGACGACTATCGGCTGTCCTTCCTCTACGGGAACTTCACGACTCTGACCCGGTTCACCGAGCTCGACCTCGAGCGCGTGATCACCGAAGGCTTGTCACCCCTCCACGTGTCCATCCACGCCACGGATCCCGAGGTGCGCGCCGACCTGCTGCGCAACAGCCGCGGCGCCACCAGCCTGCGGTGGCTCCGGGCGCTGCTCGACGCCGGGATCGAGGTGCACGGCCAGGTCGTGGTGTGCCCGGGGGTCAACGACGGCGCCGTGCTCGACGACACCCTCGCCGGCGTCCTCGACCAGTACCCGGAGTTGTCCACCTTGAGCCTCGTGCCCCTGGGCGTCAGCCGGCATGCCCCGGCCGGCGGCCGCCTGCGCCCACACACCACGGCCGAGGCCGTGGCCGTGGTCGAGGCCGTGCACGACTGGCAGGACGTGTTCCGGGCCACCCTCGGCCGTCGTCTCGTCTTCGCCGCCGACGAGTACTACCTGGCTGCCGGAATCGCCTTCCCCGAGCCGGAGGCCTACGAAGGCTTCCCCATGCACGAGGACGGCATCGGTATGGCCCGGACCTTCGAACGCGAACTGCTCGGCGAGGTCGACCGCCCGACGGGCGTCCAGGCTGGGTTCTTCGCCGCCGTCGAGGGCGCTCCGGCCGACGGCTATCGGGCGCCACGGCAGGCGGCCGGCGAGCAGTCGGTCGTGCTCCGTCCCCGGCGGGGCGCGCCCATCGCCATCCTCACGGGCGCCTTCGGCGCCCAGGTGCTGTCGCCGCTCATCGAACGTCTCGGCGTCCCGGACGTCCGCATCGTGCCCGTCGAGAACCAGTTCTTCGGGGGCACCACCGGGGTGACCGGGCTACTCGTCGGCGAGGACCTCGCCCGGGTGCTGGCCGAAGAGCCACGCGGCCACCGCTATCTTCTGCCCGACGTCTGCTTGTCCCGAGGGGTGTTCCTCGACGGGATGTCGCCCGAGGACCTCCCGCAGCCGGTCGAGATCGTCCCCACCGATGGCATCGCCCTGCGCGCCATCCTCCAACAGCACGCTGAGGTCCGCTCGTGAGCGCCGAACGTCCAGTCGTGGCCATCGTCGGCCGTCCAAACGTCGGGAAGTCGACGCTGCTCAACCGGATCGTCGGTCGCCGCGAGGCCATCGTCGAGGAGAAGCCCGGGGTGACCCGAGACCGCAAGGAGGTCGAGGGCGAGTGGCAGGGTCGACCCTTCATGCTGGTTGACACCGGCGGCTGGCTGCCCGGCGGCACGACACTCGACGAGAAGGTGAGCCGCCAGAGCGAGCAGGCCATCCGCGACGCCGATGGGGTGCTCTTCGTCGTCGACGCCACCGTCGGCGTCACCGAAGAGGACGCCCGCGTGGCCGATCTGCTCCGCCGCGTCGACTGCCCCGTGCTGGTCGTCACCAACAAGGTCGACGATACGAACCGCGAGGGTGCCACCTGGGAGTTCGTCAACCTCGGCTTGGGCGAGCCGTACATGGTGAGCGCGCTGCACGGCCGTGGCACCGGTGACCTGCTCGATGCCCTCGTGGCCGCGCTGCCGCCCGAGCCGACGCGCCCGGACATCGACTTCGAGACCTACGACGATGCCCCCGTCGATCGCTTGGCCCGGTCGGAGATCGACGTCGAGCGCGCCGGCAAGATCTTCGCCGTCGCCCTCGTCGGCCGACCGAACGTGGGCAAGTCGACCTTGTTCAACCGCCTCATCGGCGAGGAGCGGGCGGTGGTGCACGACATGCCCGGCACCACGCGCGACGCCATCGACACCGTGGTCGAGACCGAGCACGGCCCCATCCGCTTCGTGGACACCGCGGGCATGCGTCGTCGTTCCCGCATCGACGAGGGCACCGAGTACTACTCGCTGGTCCGCGCCCTGCAGGCGGTCGACCGCTCGGACGTGGCCCTGTTGGTCATCGATGCCACCCAGGGCGTCACCCACCAGGACCAGCGCCTGGCCGAGCGCGTCGAAGCCGCCGGCTGCCCGATCGTGGTGCTGCTCAACAAGTGGGAATTGCTCGACGCCGAGCAGCGCACCGACATGAACTACCAGGTGGGGGAGAAGCTGCGCTTCCTCGGCGAGTCACCCATCCTGAAGATCTCGGCGCTCAGCGGCAAGGGCGTCAACAAACTCTTGCCGGCCCTCGACGACGCCATCGGCGACTACCACCGTCGGGTGCCCACCCGGAAGGTCAACGAGGTCGTCCGGGCCGCTCAGGCCGCCCAGCCGGCACCGAACGGCGCCCGGGTGCTCTATGCCACCCAGGGGGGTACCGAGCCCCCTACCTTCACCCTCTTCACCAACCGCGAGCTCCCGCAGAGCTACCTGCGCTACCTCGAGCGGATGATCCGCGAGAAGTTCGACTTCGGCGCCACCCCGCTCAAGCTGCGCGTCCGGCGTCGATGACCACCCCCCGCCGGCACCCCGAGCGGTAACGTCGTGTCCACGATGTCCCAGGCGCTGTTGGTCCTCGTCGCCGTCATCTCGCTGGCCGCCGCGCTGGTGTGGGCGCGCTCGGCCCGCTACCGGGCCCGGTTGGCGCAACGCCTCGATGTCGAGCAAGCCGACGCCGAGGTGCGAGAGCTCGCCCACAGCGACCTCCGCAAAGACGTGCACACCGCTGCGCTGTACACCGCCGTGGCCGTGGCCTGCGCGGGCGGCGCAGCCACCGCCGACGTGGACGTCACCGTGGTGCTGCTCGTGCTCGTCGCCATCCCTGCGGTCGCCTCGTTGGTGGTGGGCCGCAACTTCGTGACCGAGGCCCGACTCGAGCTCCGGCGGAGCCAACTCGAGCAACGGGCCCAGGAGGTGCTCATCCAAGAGGAGCTGGCCCCGAAGCGGTGGGCCGAGCGCCTGGCCCCCGAAGCCCTCCCCGACGTGGTCGGGCTCGAGGTGGGCAGCACCTACCAGGCCGGCTCCGGACTGATGGCGGGCGACTTCTACGACCTCGTCCGCGTCGGTCCACACCGCGTGGCTGCGGTCATCGGCGACGTGGCCGGACAGGGCATCGACCCGGCGATCACCGCCTTCCAGGCCAAGTACCTCCTACGGGTGTTCCTCCGGCAGTTCCGGGACCCGTCCCAGGCCGTCGAGGAGCTCAACACCCAGATGTCGGCCATCGGCGGCCCCGAGGAGTTCATCTCCCTCTGCGTCGCCGTGTTCGACACCGAGGCCCAGACGGTGCGCTACACGTCGGCCGGACACCCCGCCGCATGGCTGTGGCACGACCGCGAGGTGCAGCCGCTGCGCTCGACCGGCCCGGTGGTGATGCTCGACCCCACCGCCACGTTCTACTCGCGAGAGATCCCGCTCGATGCCAACGACCTGTTCCTCGTGTCCACCGACGGGTTGACCGAGGCGCGTCACGGCGACCAGCAGTTCGGCGAGGACCGGGTCGCCGGCATCCTCCGGCGTGATCCGGGAGTCACCCCCGACGTACTGTGCAAGTCCCTCCTGGAAGCCGCCATCGATTTCGCCGGAGGGGCCATCAACGATGACGTCGCCATCCTTGCCATCCGACGAAGCTGATCCTGTCGCTCGCGTGCGGGCCGCCACCGCCCGCGCCCTCGACGGCAACCTGGCCACGGGCGGGGAGAAGCTGGCCGCCCAGGGCAAGCTCTTCGTGCGCGACCGGCTCGATCTGCTGCTGGACAAGGACTCGTTCGTCGAGGATGGGCTGCTGGCCAACGCCAGCGCCAAGGACCTCCCCGCCGACGGCGTGGTCACCGGCGTCGGCACCATCGACGGCCGGCCGGTGTGCGTCATGGCCAACGACCCGACGGTGAAGGCCGGGTCGTGGGGCGCACGCACGGTCGAGAAGATCGTCCGCCTGACCGAGCGGGCGCTGCTCGAGAACCTCCCCGTGTTCTGGCTCGTCGACTCGGCCGGCGCCCGGATCACCGACCAGGTCCAGCTCTTCCCCGGGCGTCGTGGCGCGGGTCGGATCTTCTACAACCAGGTGCGACTCTCGGGACGCGTGCCTCAGATCTGCTGCCTGTTCGGCCCGTCGGCCGCCGGCGGGGCCTACATTCCCGCCTTCTGCGACCTCGTGGTCATGGTCGACGGCAACGCCTCGATGTACCTCGGCTCGCCACGCATGGCCGAGATGGTCATCGGGGAGATCGCCACGCTCGAGGAGATGGGCGGCGCCCGCATGCACACGGCCGTGTCCGGCTGCGGCGACAACCTCGCTGTCGACGACGCCGACGCCATCGAGCAGGCCAAGGCCTACTTCACCTACCTGCCCCAGCACTGGCGCGACGAGCCCCCGGTCTACGAGTCGATCCCGCCGATCCAGCCCCTCTCGGCCGCCGTCGTGCCGGCCGAGGAGGCTCGTGGCTACGACATGCACGAGGTCATCGACGGCCTCGTCGACGCGGAGAGCTTCTTCGAGGTGAAGCCGCGCTTCGCCCCCGAGCTCATCGTCGGCTTCGGGCTCCTCGACGGCCGGCCCATCGGCCTCGTGGCCAACAATCCGCTGCAGAAGGGCGGCGTGCTGTTCGTCGACTCGGCCGACAAGGCCGCCCGCTTCATCTGGTGCTGCGACGCCTTCAACGTGCCGCTGGTGTTCCTGGCCGACGTGCCCGGATTCATGGTGGGCACCGAGGTCGAGCGCCAGGGCATCATCCGCCACGGCGCCAAGATGATCACCGCCGTGTCCGAGGCCACCGTGCCCAAGATCTCGGTCATCGTCCGCAAGGCCTACGGCGCCGGGCTCTACGCCATGTCGGGCCCCGCCTTCGGGCCGGAAGCCACCCTGGCGCTGCCCACCGCCAAGATCGCGGTGATGGGTCCGGAGGCGGCGGTGAACGCCGTGTTCGCCAACAAGATCGCCGCCATCGAGGATGCTGACGAGCGCGAGGCGTTCGTGGCCGAGCAGCGTGACCTCTACGAGGAGGACGTCGACCTGCTGCGGTTGGCGTCCGAGCTCGTCCTCGACGGGATCGTCGAGTTCGAGGACCTCCGCCACCAGCTCATCACCCGTATCGAGCGCGCCCGCGGCAAGGACCGTTCGTTCAGCGACCGACGGCACGGCGTTCCCCCCGTGTGAGGCCCCACCGTGCCGTGGTGTGACGATTGCTCGAAGTTCTGGAACCCGAACTCACTGCCCCCCGACGGCTCGTGCCCGACGTGCGGGCGCGTGATCGCCGACCCGCCGGACACCTCGGTGCCGTGGCACTTCTGGGTGTTGGTGGCCGCCGCCGCCATCTACCTCGGCTACCGGGCGTTCCAGGGCGTTGGCTGGCTGCTCACCAACTGACCGCAACCGAACCCCGTGCGAGACGTCAGCCGATCCAGAGGTCGGTGAGCCAGGTCTTGCTGGCCAGCGTGGACAGCGAGCCGTTCTGGGCGGCACCGATGCCGTAGACGTCCATGTTGGCCACGATTGCCCAGTTGACCCGCTCGAGCCAGACGTACGGCGACTCTTCGTTGAGGGTGCGGGCCACCAAGGCGTAGGCCTCGTCGCGCACGGCCGGGTCGGTCGATCCCCGAGCATCGATGAGGGCCTGGTCGACGGTGTCGTTGCCGAAGCGCGGGAAGTTGAGCGAGATGGCGCCGGGCTCGCCGACGCTGCGCGAGTGCCACCACACGACCTCGCCGTCGGGATCGAGCGCCCCGAAGTTGCGGAACTCGATGGCCTGGTAGTTGCCGAGCGCGGCGTCGAGGATCTGCGACTCCTGGGGGACCGACTTCGGGATGACGTCGATGCCGGCCTCTTCCCACATGGCCTGGAGCGTCTGCTGGCCCTGTAGTTCATTGAGGTTGGCCGAGCCCTTGTACTCGAACGAGAGGGGCTGGCCGGTGGCGGCGGTGTAGTCGGCGACGTACTGTTTGGCCTTCTCGAGGTCGTAGGCGGCATAGCCGTTGTCGGTGCGGTAGCCGACGTCGCCCTCGGCAAACGGACCCTTGGCGGCAACCACCACGGCGCTCTTGCCGGTCTCCTCGATGTACCGGTCGATGTCGGTGGCATAGGCCAGGGCCAGACGGGCCTCGCGGCGGTCGAAGGGCGGCTGCTGGGTGTTCAGGGTGACGAACGCCTCTTCGCCGGCGGCGTACTCCACCATCTTCACCTCTTCGCCCCGGAAGTCGACGATGTCGAGCGGCGACAGCGTGTTGATGGCATCGACCTCGCCGGCCAGGAGGGCGTCGGCGCGCTCCTGGGCATCGGGGATCGGCCGCCAGTCGATGCTGCCCAGGTAGGGCTTGCCCGGCTGCCAGTACGAGTCGTACTTGGTCACCTTCAGTTCTTCGTTCGGGGTCCACTCGTCGAACATGAACGGGCCGGTGCCGATCGGGGTCGTGGCCGCCTCGGGGTTGGCGACCTGGTCGGCCTGCATGACGTACCCGATCTGGGTCGTGAGCGTGTACGGGAAGGACACCCACGGCTCGTTCATGGTCAGGGTGACGGTGCGATCGTCCACGACCTCGACGGTGTCGATGGCCAGCACGGCGTAGCTGGTGATGAGCGAGGCCAGGTGGCCGTCGAAGGTGGCCTTCACGTCTGCGGAGGTGAGCGGCTTGCCATCGTGGAACGTGACCCCAGGCTTCACCGTGATCGTCCACTCGGTGAAGTCGTCGTTGGCCGTCAGCGATTCAGCCAGGTAGGGGACCGTCTCCCCGGAGGCGTCGATGGTGGCCAGCGGATCGAAGATCGACGAGCCGACCATGTGGCCGGACAGCGCCCAGCGGTTCTGGGTGGTGTTCCACCCGTCGGTCTCGGCCTCGAGGCCGAAGATGAGCCGTCCACCCTCGACGGGCGTGGCGTCGGCGTCGCCCTCCAGGTTCTGCGTCGTGATTCCCGAGGGCAGCGTGGTCGACGTGGTGGACGACTGCTCATCCGAGCCCGATCCGCCGCAACCCGTGGCCATCAGGCCGAACACGACGGCCACCGCCACCAGCCGTGATGTCGACGCACGTCGACCTCCCCACTTCGAGCTCTCTCGCATCAGTTGCCCCCCTCGTTCGCCAACATGCGCCGCACCGGGCGCCGAGCCATGGTTGCACGAACTCGAACCGACGCGGAGGCGCGCACCACACGGCACGAGCCTCTCCAGTACCTTCGGCGCCTGTGCAGGCTCGCAACAGGGCCGTTCGACTCATCTCTGCTGTCGAATTCGGCTGGGGGGCGCCAGCCGCTAGAGTCGCCACCCGCAACGGGCTGTGGCGCAGGTTGGTTAGCGCGTCGGTCTGGGGGACCGAAGGTCGCAGGTTCAAATCCTGTCAGCCCGACCATCAGGTACGCAGAGGGGCGCCGGCACCACCGGTGCCCCGCTGCGCGTCCGGGCCGATGACGAGCCCGACCCAGCCAGATGGCTCCGCGGTAGGTTGTCGGCGATGTGTGGCCGATTCGTCTCGTCGACGCCGCCGGACCAGCTGGCGTCGCAGTTCCACGCCCAGTTCGACGGCGAGCACCCGCTCGATCCCTCTTACAACGTGGCGCCCACCAACGATGTGTGGTCCGTGCTCGAAGACGGTTCCGCCCGGCGCCTCGTGCCGCTGCACTGGGGACTGGTGCCGAGCTGGGCCAAGGATCCGAGCGTCGGCAACCGGATGATCAACGCCCGAGCCGAGACCCTGGCCGAGAAGGCTTCCTACAAGTCGCCGTTCAAGAAGCGACGGTGCATCATCCCCGCCGACGGATTCTTCGAGTGGAAGTCCGTCGAGGGCCAGAAGAAGAAGCAGCCCTACTTCATGCGGCCCACCGACGGACAGCCGTTCGCCTTCGCCGGGCTGTGGTCGGTCTGGCGCCCGAAGGACCGGCCCGACGAGGAGCTTCGCTCGTGCACGGTCATCACCGGTGCACCGAACAGCGTCGTGGCCGACATCCACGACCGCATGCCCGTCATCCTGCCGGCGTCGGCGTGGGACACGTGGCTCGACTCGGCCATCGATGACACCGACCTGTTGGGGAAGCTGCTCGTCCCGGCGGCACCATCGCTCGTGACCCTGCACCCGGTGAGCACGGCGGTCAACAACGTGCGCGACAAGGGGGCTCACCTGATCGATCCGTTCGATCCCCACGCCGACGCCCCACCGACGCTGCTCTGACGCCGTGCTGAGCTCGCCCGTCCGCCGACGGCTCGACAACGTGCTCCTGCGTTGGCAGGCCCGCCTCGACTCACCCTGGGCCGACCGCGTGCTGCCCTGGGCCGCCAGCGGCGCCTTCTTCGTGGTGCTCGCCCTGCTCTCGCTGGCCCGTGCCCGCTCGCTCGACTCGCCGACCCAGCTCGCCGTGGCGGTCCAGCAGGTGTGGGCGCTCGGGGACGGCAACGCTGACGTGTCGCTACTCGACGGCGTGTCGGCGCTGGCGCCTCGGTTCAGCGTGCTGCTCATCCCGCTGGCCGCGCTGTCCCGAGCCTTCCCGATGGTGCCGTTGCTGCTCGTGGTGCAGGCCGCGGCGTTGAGCCTGGCCGTCGTGCCGCTCTGGCGCCTCGCCCGGGTCGTGGCCTCGCTCCGACCCGGAGCCAGCGCCACCCTGGCATTCGCCTACTGCTGCTACCCGGCCGTCCACGGCGTCAACCTGTCGGGGTTCCACGTCGAGTCCTTCGCCGTGCCGGCGCTCCTCCTCGGCGCCCTCGCCGGTTTCACCGATCGTCGAGCGCTCCTCTACGGATGCATGGCGGTCACCTTGGCGGCGCGAGCCGACCTCGGCCTGGCCGTCGTCGGTCTCGGCCTCGTCCTGACGCTCAACGACCGAGAGGCCACGGGCCGCCGCTGCCTGCTCATCGGCGCGCTTTGGACGGTAGCCGGCGTGTTCGTGCTGCAGCCGCTGCTCGGAGGAAACGAGGCCGCCGTCGTCGGACTGGAGGAGTACGGCAGGACGACCTACGACGTGCTGTGGCACGTGGTCACCAACCCGTGGCAAGTGGTCGGCGACCTGGTGGCCGAGCCCAACCTCGACCTGCTCGTGCTGCTGCTCGGACCACTGCTCTTCCTGCCCATCCTCGTGCCACGGTTCGCCGTCGGCGCCTTGCCCAGCGCATCGGTGGCCCTGCTGGCGGCGCGACCCGCCGACGATCCGTGGAGCGGCGCCGTCATCCCGCTCATCGCCTTCTCCCTGCTGGCCACGACGTTCGCCCTGCGCCGACTCGGCCGCACCGGAGTCGAGCGCGTGAACGTGGATCGACGCATCCTGTTCGCCATGGTCTTGGCCAGCCTCGCCTTCTTCGCCCAGTCAGCGGCTGCGTCGCCCTATCTCGAGCCCTGGACGTGGGGCGGACGACAGCAGGCCGACCTCGCACGACTCGAGGTGTCGGAGTCGATCCAGGCCGACGACCGCGTGCGAGCCGAACCGAGATCGCTGCTGTTGCTCGCCGAACGACCCACGCTCCTCGTCCTCGATCCCGAGGTCGAGGGCGATGCCCGTGCCATGGCCGACGACGTGGACGCCATCGTGCTCGACACCGAGCAGCTCTCCGCTGCCGGTTGGACACCGACCCAGGTGGTCGACCTGTTGGCCGGACTCGAGACCCGCGCCTTCGTGGTCGTGGTCGACCGCGACGGCATCATCCTCCTGCGTCGGGACGCCCTGGCTCCGGCCGACGACTGATCAGGCGCCGGCCAGCGCGGCCCGGATCCGCTCGGCAGCATCGTCGAGGGCGTCGGGATCGGGCGCCGGATCGGCGTTGGCGAAGTCGAGGTCTCCCAGCGTTCGCATGGGGATGACGTGGAGGTGGGTGTGGGGCACCTCGAGGCCGGCGATCACGAGTCCGACCCGATCGACGTCGAAGGCCGTCTGCACGGCACACCCCACGCGCTGGGCCACCGCCATCAGGTGCGTGGCATCGTCGAGGTCGAGGTCGAGCCAGTGGTCGACCTCGGCCACGGGCACGACGAGCGTGTGCCCGGGGGTGATGGGGCTGATGGTGAGGAAGGCGACCGCACGGTCGTCGCGGTGCACGAACCTTCCCGGGAGCTCGCCGTCGATGATCCGGGTGAAGAGGGTGGGCATGCGGGTCTCCCGACGCGGCGGACAGTGGGTGGCGCGCCGGGATCGTAGGCTGATCGACGTGCCTGCGCCCGATGAGTCCGTCGACCCGCTCGATCGGCTCCTGACCATCCCGAACGTCCTCACCCTGCTGCGACTGCTGTGCCTTCCCGTCTTCTTGTGGCTGCTGCTCGGCCTCGACGAGCCGGCCAACGCCGCCATCTTCCTCGTCGTCATCAGCTCCACGGACTGGTTCGACGGCTACATCGCCCGGCACTTCAACCAGAAGTCGAACTTCGGTCGGCTTTTCGACCCCACCGTCGACCGCGTCTTGTTCTTCGTCTCGGTGATCGCCATCCTCTCGATCGGAGCGGTGCCCGTCTGGTTCGCCGTCATGGTGCTGGTGCGCGAGGTGGTGGTGGCGGGCATCACCGTGACCCTGGTGGCACTCGGCTACGAACCCGTGGAGGTGACGTGGTGGGGGAAGGCCGGCACGTTCAGCCTCATGGTGGCCTTCCCGCTGTTCCTGGCCGGCTCCGACGAGGCGCTCTCGGTGGCTGATGCCTGCACGGCACTGGCCCTGCTCGTCGGCGTTCCAGGGGTCGCCGTCTCGTACTACGCCGCCTTCCGCTACATCCCGCTGTGGCGAGCCACCGTGCGCAACGGCAAGGTCTCGGCGGTGACGGGACTCGACCCCGCTGTCGACGGGTAGGTTCTGGGCCATGTCGACACCCCTCGAGCACCGTCCGGAGCGGACCCGGTGAAGGCCGTCATCATGGCCGGAGGTGAGGGCACGCGGCTCCGTCCGCTCACGTCGAACCTGCCGAAGCCCATGATGCCGTTGGTGAACCGGCCGATGATGGAGCACATCGTCGAACTGCTGGCCTCGCACGGCTTCGACGACATCGTGGTCACCGTGGCTTTCATGGCCAACACGATCCGCAACTACTTCGGCGACGGTTCCGAGTTCGGCGTGCGCATGACCTACGCCACCGAGGAGTCCCCGCTGGGCACCGCCGGATCGGTCCGCAACGCCGCCGATGCCCTGGGGGAGCGGTTCCTGGTCATCTCCGGCGACGTGCTCACCGACATCGACCTCCCGTCGATCGTGGCCGCCCACGACGCCAACCAGGCACTGGCCACCGTGGGCCTCGTTCGAGTCGAGAACCCGCTCGAGTTCGGCATCGTGATCACCCGCGAAGACGGGTCGATCGAGCGGTTCCTCGAGAAGCCGAGCTGGGGTCAGGTCTTCTCCGACACCATCAACACGGGGATCTTCGTGCTCGAGCCCGAGATCTTCGACTTCATCCCCGCCGGCCGGTCCGTCGACTTCTCCTCCGAGGTGTTCCCCGCGCTGCTCGAGGCCGACAAGCGCCTGTTCGGCGCCGTCACCGAGGGCTACTGGGAGGACGTCGGCACCCTCGAGTCCTACTTGCAGGCCCACAAGGACATCCTCGACGGGCGGGTGAAGGTCGGCATCGACGGCTTCGAGGCCCGCGACGGCGTGTGGCTGGGCGAGAACGCCGAGGTGCATCCCGACGCCGTGATCGAGGGCCCGGCCGTGATCGCCGACAACTGCCGCATCGAAGCCGGCGCCCGGCTCCGGCCCTACGTCGTGCTCGGGGCAAACGTCCGCGTCCGCGCCGACGCCCGGCTCGAGCGCACCGTCGTGCACGACCACGCCTACCTCGGGGAGTCCACGCAACTGCGCGGCACGGTCGTGGGCCGGGCCTGCGATCTGCGCCGCGGGGCGCGTTGCGAGGAAGGCGTGGTGCTCGGCGACGAGTGCTTCGTGGGGGAGGAGGCCATCCTGGCCGCCGGCGTGAAGGTCTATCCGTTCAAGACGGTCGAGGCCGGCGCCGTCGTCAACTCGTCCATCGTGTGGGAGTCGCGAGGCGCACGGAGCCTGTTCGGCAGCGGCGGCATCACGGGCCTGGCCAACGTCGACATCACGCCCGAGCTGGCCACGCGCGTGGCCATGGCCTTCGGCAGTACCCTCAAGAAGGGCACGACCGTGGTCACCAGTCGAGATTCGAGCCGTTCGGCCCGGATGCTCAAGCGGGCCATGATGGCCGGGCTGAACGCCACCGGCGTCAACGTCGAGGACCTCGAGGTGGCCACCGTGCCCGTGACGCGCTTCGTGGTTCGCCGGCCGGCCAACGCCGCCGGGCTCACCATCCGCCTCGATCCCGACGACGCCCAGTCGGTGACCATGCGCTTCTTCGACAGCGACGGACACGACCTGACCGAAGACGCCCAGCGCAAGATCGAGCGCCTCGTCAACCGCGAGGACTTCCGTCGGGTGTTCGCCGGCGAGATCGGCGACATCGGCTTCGCCTCGCGGGCGCTCGAGCACTACGCCACCGCCCTCGAGAGCACCGTCGACATCGACCGGATCCGGGCGCGACGCTTCAAGGTCGTCGTCGACTACGCCTACGGCGCCACGTCGTTCGTGATGCCCAACGTGCTGTCGAAGCTCGGCCTCGATGCCCTCGTGGTCAACCCGTTCGTGTCCACGGCCGGCCTGCTCACCATGGATCTCGACCAGCACGCCCGCGAGGTGGCCAAGCTCGTGCAGGCGTCGGGTTCCGACGTGGGCGCGGTCATCGATCCCTCCGGCGACCGGGTCACGCTCATCGACGACCGTGGTCAGGTACTCGAACACACGCAGGTGCTGCTCGCTCTGCTCGACCTGCTCGACCAGAAGCTGCACGGCACTACCATCGCCCTACCCATCGCCACCACCGACCACGCCGTCGATCGTGCCACCGCCCATGGCTACGACATCGTGTTCACCCAGATGTCCGACGCGGCGTTGATGGACGCGTCGTCGAAGCCCGGCGTCGGGTTCGCCGGCAACCAGGAGGGCGGCTTCGTGCTCCCTGGCTTCCTTCCGGCCTTCGATGGCGCCGCCACCCTCGTCAAGGTCCTCGACCTGCTGGCCCACCACCAGCGATCGCTGTCCGACGTGGTGGCCAGCCAGCCCAGGGTCTTCCGGCTCCACGAGACGATCGTCACACCCTGGGACCAGAAGGGCATGCTCATGCGCACGCTCGTCGAGCAGTCGAAGGACCGCCTCGTCGATCTCGTCGACGGCGTAAAGATCCACCACGACCAGGGCTGGGTCCTGGCCTACCCGGATCCCGAAGCACCGGTCACGCATCTCTGGGCCGAGGGACGCACCGACGCCGACGCCCGCCAGCTGCTGGCCGAGTACGCCCGCCGCATCCGCCAGCTCGTGCGCTGATCTGCGCCATCGCGCCTTCGTCGCCACCCTCGACCCTCGACCTCCACCTCCGGTCGAGCGTGTGCGACCGGCGTCGCTCGGACCGGGCCTCGAACGATGGGATAGCGTGGGGCACATGAACGTTCCCGAGGAGCTGCGCTACTCGACCGATCACGAGTGGATCCGTGTCGAGGACGGTCGAGTCACCATCGGCATCACCGAGTACGCCCAGGATGCGCTGGGTGACGTGGTGTTCCTGGAGGTGCCGGATGTCGGAGACGCCGTCGCTGCCGCCGCCAAGGTGAGCGAGGTCGAGTCCACCAAGTCGGTGTCAGACATCTACGCACCGGTCAGCGGCACGATCGTGGAGGTCAATGCCGAGCTGACCGACCAGCCCGAGCTCGTGAACGACGAGCCCTACGGTCGCGGGTGGATCTGCACGATCGAGATGAGCGACCCGTCCGAGCTCGACGGCCTGCTCGACGCCGCGGCCTACCGAGCACTCATCGAAGGCTGAGGGTCTCGCCATGGGGGACGTGTTCTGCAACAACTGCGGTCACCGCAACCCGGCCGGCTCCAACTTCTGCTCGTCGTGCGGCTCGGTTCTCGAGACCGAGTCGGCCGAGCCAACCACCATCACGTTCTTCCCCACGCAGGCCAGCGACCCGAGTGAAGAGGAGCTCGCCGTCTCGGCCGACGACGTACCCACCGAGGGTGGCGTGCTGGTGGTCAAGCGTGGCCCCAACGCCGGGTCGCGCTTCGTGCTCGAGAGCGATGTGGTCACGGTGGGGAGACATCCCGACAGCGACATCTTCCTTGACGACATCACCGTGTCGAGGCGCCACGTCGAGATCGTGCCCACCGACGACGGGTTCCTGGTGCGTGACGCCGGGTCGCTCAACGGGACGTACCTGAATCGCCAGCGCATCGATTCCGCCATGCTGTCCACCGGTGACGAGTTGCAGGTGGGGAAGTTCAAGCTCTTCTTCTTCCAGGGCGAACCGGTCGAGGGATGACGGCGGAGGCTGCTCCCGTGTCCACGCGCGCCCACCTCTCGATCGGTGAGGTCCTCAGCCTCCTGCAGGACGAGTACCCCGACATCACCATCTCGAAGATCCGCTTCCTCGAGAGCCAGGGTCTGCTGGATCCGGAGCGCACGCCGTCGGGGTACCGGAAGTTCTACGACGCCGACATCGATCGACTGCGGTGGATCCTCCGCCAGCAGAAGGAGCACTTCCTCCCGCTGAAGGTGATCAAGGACCGCCTGGCCGCTGGCGAGCTCGACACCGAGCCCGACGAGCCTGACGTCGTCCCGCCCACCGAAGCGGGCGCAGCGGTCGCCGCCGACGAGGTGGCCGAGGACCCCGCGCCCGCCCCGGAGGTCGAGCGACCACGCCCGAAGGGCCGTGACCTGCTCGACGCGGGGGAATCGTCGGTCAGCCTCTCGGCCGACGAGCTGGCCGCCGCCGTCGGACTCACCAACCGACAGCTCGCCGAGCTCGAGCGGTACGGCATCGTCGAAGCGCGGACGCTCGGCTCCACCAAGTACTACGACGACGAGTCGCTGCTCGTGGCCAAGGCGTGCGCCGCCTTCCTCGAGCGCGGCCTCGAGTCCCGCCACCTCCGCATGTACAAGGTCGCCGCCGAGCGCGAGGCCTCGCTCTACGAGCAGCTCATCATCCCCATGCTCAAGCGCCACCGACCGGGTGCCCGAGCCGAGGCCCTCCAGGCCATGGGCGAGGTCGCCGAGCTCGGAGACCAGCTCCACCGGGCCCTCCTCCGTCGACTGCTGCGCGACGTCGTGCGGCCCGTCTGACGCTTCCGTTCTCTGTTCGCACCCTCATCCACGACGGTAAGGTGCCTGCATGATCCAGGTCGAGCTGCTCGGCGTGAAGCTCGAGCTCCCGAGCAACACGCCAGTGATGATGATGCGAGAGGTCGAGGGTCGTCGGCGCGTCTTGCCGATCTTCATCGGTCTGCCCGAGGCCAACGCCATCGCCTTCGCCCTCGACGGCATCGTCCCCCCGCGGCCGCTCACCCACGACCTCACGGTGGAGATCCTGGGTGCGCTCGGCTCGCGGCTCGATCACGTCGTCGTCACGCACCTGTCCGAGGGCACGTTCTACGCCGACCTGCACCTTGCCGGGTCCAACGGCAGCCATCAGGTCTCGGCCCGCCCGTCCGACGCCGTCGCCCTCGCCGTGCGCGTCGGCGCGTCGATCTTCGTCGAGGAGTCCGTCCTCGACGAGGCGGCCGCCGAGGTCGAGGAAGAGCCGCCGAGCGACGACGTGGTGGAGGAGTTCCGAGCCTTCATCGATTCGGTCGACCCCGAGGACTTCGCCTCCTGAGCGGCCGAGGCGTCGGAGATCGTTGACGCCTCCCGCTGCGGTGAGTAGCCTCCTTTGGCTGGTCACACCGCTGTAGTTCCCTCGATGTGACCTCCAGGTCGACCCGACCTCGACCTCGACCACAGGCTCGTCTGCGGCTCGGCGGTTCGCCGGCTGTGGTTCGCGAGGAAGCAGCGCTCGACGCGGTGAAACGGGAGGAAGCACATGGGCACGGGGAAGACGTCTGCAGGGTTCACAGGCCAGAAGGCTGCGGAGGTGGTGGGCATCACCTACCGCCAGCTCGATTACTGGGCTCGCACCGATCTCGTGCGCCCGAGCCTGCGCGACGCCGCCGGAAGCGGCAGCCGTCGGCAGTACTCCTACCGTGACCTCCTCGAGCTGAAGGTGATCAAGACCCTCCTCGATGCCGGCATCAAGCTCGAGCAGGTGCGCAAGGTGTTCGTCTACCTGCGCGAGAACCTGGGGGAAGACGTCGTCAGCGCCGATCTCGTGATCCAGGGCGGCTCGGTCGTGCTGGTGCAGGACGACGGCGAGCTGATCGACCTCGTCCGCAAGGGCCAAGGCGTGCTCAACGTCCTGTCGCTTCGCTCCGTTCGCGACGAGGTCGACGCTCGTATCGTCGACCTCCAGCCGTTGGTCGGCCTCGCCCCGGTCGAGACGTCGCGGGCCATCACGTCCTGACCCGGACGTCGGCTGGTTGTTCCCCTGGGCGCAGAAGCGCCCGACCAAAGGGCGCATCTCTGTGCGCGTGCGCACGACGTATCCGCGCCGGTGAAGTGAACGTGGTTCATACTATGAACGTGGTTCATCTTCACGTGGTCCCGGACGACCGGCGAGAGCGTCGGCGCGAGCAGGCCAAACAGCGCTTCCTCGATGCCGCCCTGCGGATCGTCGACCGAGACGGCCTCGAGGGCATCACCATGCAGGCCGTGGCCGACGACCTCGATTGCGCCGTGGGTACGATCTACCGGTACTTCCCGTCGAAGGCGGCGCTCGTCTCCGCACTGCAGGGGCGGGCGGTCGACGCACTGCGGGCATCGTTCGCTACCGCACAGCCTTCCTGGCAGGCCGCCCTCGACGCCGAGGACCTGCCCGCGGACTTGGCCAGCCTCGTGCACCTCGTCGCCTTCGGTTCGTTCTGGGCGGCGGCGTCGGTGGTCTACGCCGACGAGTTCGAGCTCCAACGGCAGCTGCTGTCGGCCAAGGTGTCGCTGCTGACCGTCGAGGACGTGCGCGAGGTGATGCCCGTGGCCCGCCGCCTGTTCGACCAACCGGCGATGCTGCTCGATCAGGCGGTCGACGTCGACGCCGTGGAGGCCGGCGAATCGCGAGAACGGGTGCTGCGGTGGCTGGCGGCCATGAACGGCGTGCTGCTGCTCGACCACCTCGCGCCGGTCGATCGACACCTGTTCCGGGCCACGCACCTCACCCGCTGCCTCACCCACGATCTGCTGGTCGGTTGGGGCGCAGAGCGAAGCCACGTGGAGGTGGCCGCCGGCCACGTCGAGCGACTCAGCGCCCTGGGCCCGATGGCCCCGCCACCCGACGTACCAGGGTTCACATGACGGCCGTGCGGCGTCTGCTGACGGCGACCCTGCTGGCCGTCAGCCTCGCTGTCCCCGCCGCCGGACCGGTCGGCGCGGCTCCGAGCCAGCCCGACCCGCTGGGGGCCGACCCCGCGTCCACCACGACTGCCGCGCCGTCGAGCGATGCGCCGCTTCCGTCCGGGCCAGGCGCGAGTGTCGAGTCGACGCGCACTGGCCCCGATCCGACCGGCCGTCCGGTGCCGACCACGTCGCAGCGCGCCGTCGACTCGGCCATCTGGCTGTGGCTCGTGGGCCTGCTGGTCGTGGCCGCGATCGCCGTGGCCGTGCGCTGGCGTGACGCGCCCCACACGAAGCCGCTGGTCGAGCTCGGACACGAGGGCCACCCGCCCTCGTCCGGGGACGAGGGCGACCCGGACGACAGGTAGCGTGCCGAGCATGACCCTGCGCTACTCACCGCTCGACGCATCCCATCGCTCGCTCGGCGCCAAGATGGTGCCGTTCGGGGGTTGGGACATGCCGCTGTCCTACGCCGACGGCACCCTCGCCGAGCACAAGGCCTGCCGCCACGGTGCCGTCGCCTTCGACGTGAGCCACCTCGGCACGGTCCGGGTGGAGGGTCCGGGCGCCACCGACCTTCTCCAGCGCACGTTGACGAACGACCTGGGCAAGATCGGCCCCGGACGGGCGCAGTACACGCACCTGCTCGACCCCGCCGATGCGTCCGTGGTCGACGACATCATCGTGTGGTGGCTCGACGACGAGGTCTTCGACGTCATGCCCAACGCCTCGAACACCGACGGCGTCACCGGGGCCATCGACGTCCCCGACGGTGTGCGGGTCGAAGATGTCACCGCCACTCGGGCCGTGATCGCCGTCCAGGGCCCTCAGGCCCGTGAGCGCCTCGACACGATCAGCCCCGAGGCCGCTGCGGTCGGCCGCTTCCGCGTGGCGAGAACCGACGTGCTCGGCATCCCGTGCACCGTGGCCGGCACGGGCTACACGGGAGAAGACGGCGTGGAGCTCGTGGTCCCGGCCGACGCCGCCGCCACGGTGTGGGACGCCGTGCTGGCCGCTGGCGTCGTCCCGGCCGGGCTCGGCGCCCGCGACACGCTCCGCCTCGAAGCGGCCCTGCCGCTGCACGGGCACGAGCTCGGGGCCGGCATCACCACGCTGCAAGCGCGCCTCGGGTGGGTCGTCGGGTGGGACAAGGGCGACTTCCGGGGCCGCGAGGCGCTGCTGGCCGAGAAGGCGGCCGGCCCGGCCCGCCTGCTCTACGGCCTGGCCACCGAAGGTCGCCGACCGCCGCGCGAAGGCTGTGCCGTCACCCGCGGCGGCGAGCCGATCGGCGTAGTCACCTCCGGCAACTTCTCACCGGAGCTCGGTCACGGCATCGCCCTGGCCTTCCTGCCACCCGGCATCGAGGAGGGCACCACACTGGCCATCGACCTGCGCGGCACCGACCTGCCCGCCACCGTCGTCCCCACCCCCTTCGTGGCCAAGCACAAGGGCTGACCCCTGCCCCGTCAGTAGGTGTCGAGCGGGGGGCAGGAGCACATGACGTTGCGGTCGCCGTAGGCGCCGTCGATGCGGCTCACGGGTGCCCAGTACTTGTTGGCCCGCAGGGAGGGGAGCGGGTAAGCCGCCAGCTCACGACCGTAGGGGTGGGACCAGTCGTCGGCCAGCACGTCTTCGGCTGTGTGGGGGGCGTTGTGCAACGGGTTGTCGTCGGCCGGCCACTCGCCGCCGGCCACGCGGTCGATCTCGCCGCGGATGGAGATCATGGCGTCGCAGAAGCGGTCGAGCTCCACCTTCGACTCGGACTCGGTCGGCTCCACCATGAGCGTCCCCGCCACCGGGAACGACATTGTCGGCGCGTGGAAGCCATAGTCGACCAGGCGTTTGGCCACGTCGTCGACCGACACGCCGGTGGCGGCGGTGATGGGCCGCAGGTCGAGGATGCACTCGTGGGCGACGCGGCCGTTCTGCCCGGTGTAGAGCACGGGGTAGTGGTCGCCGAGTCGGGCGGCCATGTAGTTGGCCGACAGGATGGCCACCTGCGTGGCGTTGCGGAGGCCGGCGCCACCCATCAGCGAGATGTAGGTCCACGAGATGGGCAGGATGCTGGCCGAGCCCCAGGGCGCCGCTGAGATGGGGCCGGGACCGGTGGCCGGACCGGCCGCGTCGGTCGCCGGGTGGTTGGGCAGGAACGGTGCCAGGTGGTCGCGCACGGCCACCGGGCCGACGCCGGGGCCGCCGCCACCGTGAGGTATGCAGAACGTCTTGTGGAGGTTGAGGTGGCTGACGTCGGCGCCGAACCGCCCGGGCTTGGCCAGCCCGACCAGGGCGTTGAGGTTGGCGCCGTCGACGTAGACCTGACCGCCGAGATCGTGCACGAGCGCGCAGATGTCGGTGACAGCGGCTTCGAACACGCCGTGCGTGGACGGGTAGGTGATCATGATGCAGGCCAGCGAGTCGGCGTGCTCGGTGGCCTTGGTCCGCAGGTCGTCCAGGTCGACGTTGCCGTCGTCGTCGCAGGCCACAACGACCACCCGCATGCCGGCCATGGCCGCAGAGGCTGCGTTGGTGCCGTGGGCCGAGGCGGGGATCAGGCAGAGGTCACGGCGGCTGTCACTGCGGCTCTCGTGGTAGCGGCGGATGGCCAGCAGACCTGCGTACTCACCCTGCGAGCCGGCGTTGGGTTGGAGCGACACGGCGTCGTAGCCGGTGATCTCGACCAGCGCGGCCTCGAGCTCGAGGATCAGGTCGAGGTAGCCCTCGGCCTGATCGAGCGGGGCGAACGGGTGGATGGCCCCGAACTCGGGCCACGTGACGGGCACCATCTCGGTGGTGGCATTGAGCTTCATAGTGCACGAGCCGAGCGGGATCATCGACCGGTCGAGGGCGAGGTCCTTGTCGGCCAGCGACCGCAGGTAGCGGAGCATCTCCGTCTCGGAGTGGTGCGTGCGGAAGACCGGATGCGTGAGGATGTCCGACGTCCGCTCGAGACCGGAGGGGATGGCCCGCCCGACGCTCAGGTCGAGGGCGTCGACCGATGCCTCGACGCCGAACGCAGCCCACACCTCGGCCACCGTGTCGGCCGTCGTCGTCTCGTCGAGGCTGATGCCGAGCGTGTCGCCGTCGACGGCGCGCAGGTTGATGCCGCGCTGGCGGGCGGCATCGAGCACGGCCGTGGCTCGACCGGGGACGGACACGGTGACGGTGTCGAAGAACGCATCGGTCACCACCTCGACGCCTCCGAGGCGCAGGCCGGCGCTCAGGATGGCCGTGAGCCGGTGCACGCGCTCGGCGATGCGACGGAGCCCATCGGGACCGTGATAGGCGGCGTACAGCCCCGCGATGTTGGCCAGCAGCACCTGGGCCGTGCAGATGTTGGACGTGGCCTTCTCCCGGCGGATGTGCTGCTCGCGGGTCTGCAGGGCCAGGCGGTAGGCCGTCCGACCGGCCGTGTCCACGCTCACCCCCACGAGGCGACCGGGCAGCGTGCGCTTGTTGGCATCGCGCACCGCCAGGAAGCCGGCGTGCGGACCTCCGAACCCGAGCGGCACGCCGAAGCGTTGCGAGGAGCCGACCACCATGTCGGCCCCCATGGCGCCTGGCTCGCGCAGCAGCACGAGGCCCAGCAGGTCGGCCGCCACCACCACCAGGGTGCCGCGTTCGTGCGCCGAGTCGATCAGCGGCTCGAGGTCGCGCACAGCACCCGACGATCCCGGGTACTGGGCCAGGACGCCGAACACGCCTTCGCCAACGAGCACGTCGCCCAGCATCGCCGTCTCGACCCGCAGGCCGAGGGCTTCGGCCCGGACCCGGACCACGGCCACGGTCTGCGGGTGGGCGTCGGCGTCGACGAGGAACACGTCGCCGCCCTTGGGGTTGGCGCGGTGGCACATGGCCATGGCCTCGGCCGCGGCGGTGCCCTCGTCGAGCATCGAGGCGTTGGCCAGATCCATGCCCGACAGCTCGGCCACCATGGTCTGGAAGTTCAGGAGCGTCTCGAGCCGACCTTGGCTGATCTCGGGCTGGTACGGGGTGTAGGCGGTGTACCAGGCCGGGTTCTCGAGCACGTTGCGCAGGATCACGCCGGGGGTGATCGTGTTCGCATAGCCGCACCCGATGAGCGAGGTGGCCACGACGTTGCGGTCGGCGAGCTCGCGCAGGCGCGCCAGTGCTTCGGTCTCCGTCATGGGCTCGCCCAGCTCGAGCGGCTTGTCCCAACGGATGGCGGCGGGTACGACGGCGTCGCTCAGCTCCTCGAGGTCGCCGTAGCCGAGTGCCGCGAGCATGGCGGACTGCTCATCGATCGACGGGCCCACGTGGCGAGCGAGGAAGCCGTCGTGGTCCTCGAGGTCGTGGAGCGATGCACTGGCGGGCGAAGCGTTGGTGGGCACGGGGAGGCCTCCCGGTCGTGGCCGACGCATCGCCGGCCGAGAGATGTTCCGTGCCCCCGCTGTTGGTGGACCTGAGAGCTTCACCTCGACCGGAGGTCGAGGCTTTCCCCGTCGGTGAGCCCCACCGACCCGGAGGTCGACGGACTGCTTTCCAGCGTGGCCTTCACCTGCGGTACGGGAGCCTGAGAGTTTCCGGGGCGGTTGCTCCTTCGGCGTCGCACGCAACGCTGCGTGCGATCTCTCCCGCAGGCGACGTCGCGGCCTGAGTTGTGGAGCAGAGGTTAGCCCGCCGTCACACGGGTCGCCTCGCCGGTCGCCCGCCTATCGACTCGTCTCCGCCTGGTGCTTCTGGAAGGCGGCCATGATGGCGCCGCCGGCCGCGCCCATCATCTCGCTGCGTCGTCCGGTCACCCACTCCATCGAGTCCACCGGTCGCTCGCCGGATCCCTGGAACCGGGCCATCACGTGCTGGGCGACGAGCTCGTACGAGCGGTGGGTGGCGGCGGGGTCGGCCCAGTCGTGGGCCTGGAGCAGGAAGGCGCCGAAGCCACCCTCGCTCTGGGTGTCGAGGTGATCGATGAAGGCCACGAGGTCGTCGGGCGTGCCGATGCAGCCGGCCCCGGTGGCGTTCATCAGGTCGGCGGGATGGCCGTCGGCCCCCTCGGGGATCATGGGCAGCGCCGCCACCTCGCGGAAGTACCGGAAGTAGTCGCCGAGGCCGTACTCCACGTCGGCGTAGGCCTGCTCCTTGGTCTCGGCGATGTGGACCTGGCTGACGAGCCGCCAGTCTCGGCGGTTCGGGGTCGTGCCGAACTCGGCCGACCGCTCCTCGAGCACCTTCCAGTGCTGACCGAGCAGATCGATCCCCGCCGCCTGCGTGGCCCCGATCGACAGCATCGAGCAGCCGTACTTGCCGGCGGCACGCGGGCCGGACGGGCTGATCATGGCCGCCACCGCGACCTCGGGATGCGGCTTCGTGTAGGGCTTCAGGTGCAGGCGGGCGTCTCGCAGGGTGAACCAGTCGGTCTCTCGGGTCACGGGCTCGTCGGAGCGGAACAGCTCGAGGATGACGTCGAGGGCCTCCTCCATGCGATCCCGCTGCACGGCCGGGTCGATGCCGAGCATGAAGGCGTCGCTGGGCAGCGCACCGGGGCCGACGCCGAGCATGATCCGACCGCGGGTGAGGTGGTCGAGCTGCACGATGCGCTGGGCCACCATGAACGGGTGGTGGTAGGGGAGCGAGGTCACGCCCGTCCCGAACCGGATGTGCTTGGTGCGTTCGGCGGCGGTGGCGATGAAGATCTCGGGGCTGGCGATGATCTCGTAGCCGGCCGAGTGGTGCTCCCCGATCCAGGCCTCGTCGTAGCCGAGCTTGTCGAGGTGCACGACGAGATCGAGGTCACGCTCGAGTGCGTAGGTGGGGTTCTGCCCGGCGGGGTGGAAGGGGGCGAGGAAGATGCCGAAGCGCAGGGGCCAGTCCATGACCGGCATCTGATCGGAGCTTGACTGCTTGGTCAAGTAGTTCGGACGGGCGCGGCCAACGTGCGTCAGCCGTGACCGGTGACGGTGCCCGTCGACGCGTCGACCTCGACGATGCCTTCGTTCACCAGCGCCACGAGGCGCGGACCGCGCCACCGCAGCGGGATGAACGAGGCGATGATGTCGTCGGTCTGCACCTCGGCGTCGACCGAGGGGCCGGCGGTGCCGGTGCTGGCATCGAGGGTGGTCGACGAGAAGATCGACGTCTCTCCGGTGAAGGTGACGAGGTCGACGGTCGACCCGCCGAGACCGGCGGCCACCCGCGACTCGCCTGAGGTGATGACGAGCGTGGCCGACGGACCGGGCAGGGCCGGCGCGGCGCCGCCGAGGTCGTGGTCGAAGCGCACGGCCAGCGAGCCCGGGTCGAACGCCTGCAGCGTCCATGGTCGCGACCCACGAGTGCTCTCCGCCCACGCCAGGATCAGATCCGACCGCACGGCGGCGGGCACCAGCGACTGGTCGGCCACGCCAGGCACGACCCGGGCCTGGCCGTTGCCCAGGTCGACCACGATGAGACCGCCGTTGCTGTCCTGGGTAACCAGGGTGGCGTCGTCGTGGACCTCGATGAGGTCGGTCGAGAACGACGTGTCCTCGAACATGGCCTGCCAGATGCGCGATCCCGTGCCCAGATCCCAACGCTCCCAGCAGCCCGGCCAGGTGCCGTAGCCGAGCACGGCGGTGCCGTCACCCAGGGCGATGACCGGACCGTCCGGATCGACATCGCGGCTGCTGCCGAAGCTGTCCGGTGGCAGGCAGACCGGGCGGAACCGACTGATCTCGGCGCCGTCGGCAGGGGAGAGGACGATCACGTCGTGCTCGGCGCCGGTGCCATCGATGACCAACACCCGTTCGCCGACCACCATCGCCGAGCCACGAGAGTCCACCATGCGCCGCTGCCACGACTCGGCGCCGCTGGCGGCATCGAGGGCCACGAGCACACCGTCGCTGGTCGTGACCAGCACCTTGCCCGCAACGGTCTGCAGGCACCGCGCCCCGCACGTCCAGGAAACGACGTCGCTGACCGGCGTGCGCCAGCGCTGCGCGCCGGAGGCCAGGTCGACGGCCACCACGGCGGCGCCATCGCCGTAGTAGATCGAGGTGGCATCGTGGGCGAGCAGCACCTGGTAGGTGCCCTCGTCGAGGGGAGGGCCGAACCAGCGGGGTTCGTCGTCGCCGACGGTGAGCCGAGCCACGCGGTAGACCACGGCCGAGCTGTCGGAGTCGTAGATCGACGTGAGGGCCACCACATCGGCGGGCGCCGCCGGTTCGCCGGGGAGCACGACGGCGTCCTCGCCGCTGATGTCGAAATCCGACGACGACGAGCTGTCGGTGCCGAACGACGTGTCGATGCTGTCGACGGCCGAGAAGATGCCGGCGGCCACCGGGACGATGATCGCAGCCACGATGGCCAGCAGGATCACCCCGCCGATGCAGCCCATGCCCGAGCGCCGAGCGGTGCTGGGGGAGGGGGTGTCGTCGTCGAACCCGGCGATCGAGATGGAGGTCGGTGCAGGAGCCGGATCCCTCGGTGGCGCCATGGATGCGGCGCCGCAGAACGGGCAGGTCCGCCGGCCGTAGGTGTCGAAGTGCGGTAGTTGTCCCCCGCAGCGGTCGCAGGCATCGTCGAACGAGGAAGTCTCCACGGCCCAGAACCCTACGGCGAGACCCGGTACCGTGGCGGAAGCGACGAGGGGGAGGGTCTCCGTGCAGATCTCGACAACGATCCGGTGGGCCGCGGCAGTAGCTGCGTTGCTGGTGCTCTCGACGGGTTGCGGCAGCTCCGACGCCGCCTCCGACGACGCCGCGCCCACCACCGCGGCACCCGGCAACACCGAAGCCGAGGATGCCACCACCACGACCACCGCCGCCGACCTGCCCGACGCCATCGCCTCGTTCACCTCGGCCACCTACGCCGACCCGATCAACTGGGTGTGCCGGGCCGACGTCGCCGACGACGCGTGCGACACCGATCTCACCGCCGCGTCCACCACGGTCGACGGCACCACCGGCACGATCGACCCCGAGCCGGCCGGCGAGGACGCCGTCGACTGCTTCTACGTGTACCCGACCGTGAACTTCGAAGGAAACCGCGACGACGCCATGAGCGCGGACATGACCGCCGAGCTCAACGTGGTGAACGCCCAGCTCGCTCCGTTCGGCGAGGTCTGCCGCCTCTGGGCGCCGCTCTACCGACAGCTCACGCTCAACGGTTTCGGCAACGAGGAGGACCGAGAGGTGGCCTACGGCGACGTGCGCGACTCGTTCTTCCACTGGCTGGCCAACGACTCCGATGGCCGGCCCTTCGTGCTCATGGGCCACTCGCAGGGCTCGGGCCACCTCCAGCGCCTCATCAGCGAGGAGCTGGCCGACGAGCCCGCCCTGCGAGATCGCCTCGTGTCCGCGCTCCTGCTCGGGGGTCGGGTGGACTCGCCACCGGGCGATCCGTCGGAGACGAACACCGGCCTCCCTGCGTGCACGTCGTCGGACGACACCGGCTGCGTGATCGCCTTCAACACCGTGAGTCCGAACGTGGCGCCCGCCGACCTGGCCCGCTGGGGCGCGGGCGAGGAGGGTCGAACGAGGGTGTGCACCAACCCGGTCGATCCGGCCACGCCCGCCGACACCTGGGCGCCGGTCGACACCCGTATCCCGATCAACCCCGACGACCCGGCGCTGTTCGACGTCCCGGCCCCGTACGGTGCGCTGCTCGGGGTGCTCGAGGTGCGGTGCACGAGTCGTGACGGTGCCACCGTGCTCGAAGCCCGGCAAGCCGAGGCCTGGCAGGGTCGCGACGTCAGCCGTCTGAGCACCGACGTGCCCGGCTGGGGCCTGCACATCGTCGAGGTGAACCTCGTCGAAGGCAGCCTGATCGATCTCGTCGCTGCCCAGATCGCCGCCTACGACGCCAACTGAAGAACGCTTTCGGGCAAGTAGGTCCTGCGCTGGCAGGGACTACTTGCCCAGAACGCTGGCGTGTGGTGGGATGCCTGCGCACACACAACTGAGATGCGCCTGGTGAGGGGAAGTCGGTGGAAGTCCGAAGCTGTCCCGCAGCCGTGAGCCGTCGCCACCTCCCGAGGTGTCGTGGGCAAGCCGGAATGCCGAGCTGGGCGTGGCTCCCCAAGCACCGTCGAGGAAAACGGGGCTGAGCCTGAGAGCAGCGTGTCCCTCGATCGCCTCCGCGTTCGTGTGTCCGAGGTTCCCGGCGCCCACCCGCAGGAGGAACCTCATGAAGATCCGTTCACGCACCACCGCCGGAATCGCTGTCGGCCTCACCCTGGTCGTCGGCCTCGCCGTCGCGCCGGCCGGGGCTGCGCCCCCGCCGACCACGTCCGTCCCGTCGGCCGCGGCATGGCTGGCCGATCAGGTCGGCGCCGATGGCTCGGTCGAGTCGTTCGGAGCTCCCGATGCCAGCGCGACCCGCAACGTGGCGATGAGCCTGGCTGCGGCCCGGTCCGAAGACACCGCGTTCGAGCGCGCCTTGGGCTGGCTCGAAGCCAACGCCGAGGCCGTCATCTCGCCCGGTGACGATCCCGACAGCCCCGGCGCGCTCGGCGATCTTCTGCTGCTGACCGCAGCAGCAGGGGAGGACCCCACCGGCTTCGGCGGGATCGACCTGGTGTCACGACTCGGCGCCACGCTCGGACTCGACGAGACAGGCCTCTACGGCGCCGGCGACCCGACGTACGACGGCGTGTACCGTCAGGGACTCGCCATCCTCGGCCTCGAGGCCCACGGCGTCGTCGCGCCGCAGGCGGCGGTCGACTGGCTCGTGACCCAGCAGTGCGACAACACCACCCCGGGCGCCGGTGGCGGTTGGACCGCCTATCGGGCCGACGTCTCCGAGGCCTGCCCGGCGCCGGACAGCAACCTCTTCACCGGGCCCGACACCAACTCGACGGCACTCGCCGTCCAGGCTCTGTCCGCCAACGGCACGATGCCCACCGAGGATCCCATAAGTTTCCTCGAGGCCGCACAGGGCGATGACGGCGGCTTCCCGTTCGTGAGCGGCGGTGTCGTCGACCCGAACTCCACGGCGCTGGTGATCCAAGCGCTGCTGGCCGCGGGGGAGGACATCCACGCCCCCGACTGGGCGACCGACGACGGCGACCCGATGACGTCGCTCGTCGCCTGGCAGCTCACCACCGGCGCCGATGCCGGTGCCTTGGCCTCGCCGTTCTCGGGCGGCGCCGCCGACCTCTACGCCACGCGCCAGGCCATCTGGGGCCTGGCCGAGGCGCCGTTCCCGCTGCAGGCCACGCCCGGACGACCGCTGCGGGTGTTGGGCACCTCGCGATCGACATCACTGACTTTGCAGTGGGAGGCGCCGACCTACACCGGCGGGTCGCCCATCACGGGCTACGTCATCGTCGATGCGGGCAGCTCCGAGAATATCGAGCTGCCCGCGAACGCCCGCAGCTACGAGCGGACCGGCCTCGAGTACTGGTCAGTGTACAGCCCAGCCGTGTACGCCGTGAACGCCCGAGGCGACGGAATCGAGGCCCACTTCGGCGACCTGATCCTCGGGTTCTGGGATGTCGATCGCAACCACCCGTTCCTCCACGACATCGCGTGGGGCTCGGACGAGGGCATCTTCGGCGGCTTCGCCGATCGCACGTTCCGGCCCACCACGAGCGTGAGCCGCCAGGCCATGGCGGCGTTCCTCTACCGGCTGGCCGGATCACCGGACGGTCCGAACCCGACGTGCGCCACACCCCCGTTCATCGATGTGCCCATCACGAACGGGTTCTGCGGCGAGGTCGCCTGGCTCGAAGCCGAAGGTCTCACCACCGGCTACCCCGACGGCACGTTCCGGCCGACGGCGCCCATCTCGCGCCTGGCCATGGGCGTGCAGCTCTACCGGGCGGCGGAATCGCCTGACGGCCTCGACCCGGCGTGCACCCTTGCCCCGTTCACCGATGTGGCCATGTCCGATGCGTCTTGCGGCGAGCTGGCATGGATGAAGACGTCCGGCATCAGCGAGGGCTACGCCGACGGCACCTACCGACCGGCGAGCCTTGTGACCCGTCAGGCCATGGCCGCCTTCCTCCACCGCTCCGCCGCCACCTGACCTCGAACCGTCCAACGGGGGCCTCGCGCTGCATCGCGCAGCACGAGGTCCCGGCAGTCGACGGCGGCAAGAGCTAGTTTCGTCACGTGACGAAACTAGCGGTGGGTGAGCAGGGCGGGGAAGTGCGGCCGCGATGCGGCTGGTGCGGGCGACCGCTCCCGGCTGCGGCCAAGGTCGGCCGTCCGAGGACGTTCTGCCGGCAGAGCTGCCGCCAGCAGTCCTACGTCCACCGACGCTGGCACGATCGGCTCGGCCTCCACGACGACGACCTGCTCGTGTCGCGTGCGGCGCTCGACGAGCTGCTCGGCCGGCTGTACTGCCTGCAGGCGGCCGTCGAGGACGTCGACCGAGACCTGGTCGCCTCGTCCACGGCGAAGGACGTCAAGGAAGCTCTGACCTGGGTGCTCGAGAACGCCCGACCGCTGGCCGATGCCTGGTTGGAGCCGGCGACACCCGAGAAGTGACCACGCTCGGACTCCGCCATCTACTTTACAGAACGAGGATTATCGGCGATCGAAGGGGCAGCGGCACCGTCACCCCCAGGCTCCGAGCAGCGCCGCCAGCGTGTCCACGGTCGGGGTGGCGATGCCGTGGCGACGACCGGCTCGCTGCACGGCACCGTAGAGGGCATCGGTCTCGAGCGGTCGCCCGGCACGGCGGTCGAAGAGCATCGAAGCGCCACGATCGGGCGGACCGGCCAGGGCGCCGACGATGACGTCGGCCAGCCCGTCGTCGAGGACGGCACCCTCGGCTGTGCCCACCTCGATGGTCTCGGCCATGCAGCGACGGGCCAGGTCGGCCACGGCCGGCTCGCCGAACACCTCGGACCGTCGGTCGGTCAGCGCCATGATGCCGTTGGCGGCGATGTTGGCGCAGAGCTTCTCCCACATGGCCGTGCGCAGGTCGGGCCGCAGGCGGACGGGGGCCCCGCTCCCCTCGAACAGCGCCGCCACCCGGCTGCCGGGGTCGCTGTCGGCCAGGACGAAGAACCCGTTCGACGAGTGCACGATGTGGCCGGGCGCCGTGGCTTCGACACCGCAGTAGACGACGGCCGGCAGCACGGCGGCCTGGCCCACGTGCGGGCGGAGTCGGTCCTCGTGTTCGACACCGTTCTGCAAGGCGACCACGAGGGTGTCCGGGCCGACCACCGCCTCGAGCCAGGCCCGGGCGCCGTCGGTCTGGTGCGCCTTCACGCCCACGAGCGCCACGTCGACCACCGCCATCGTCGACGGATCGGTGCAGACGCTCGGCCCGACGTCGAGCACGGTGCCGTCCGCCTTCTCCACGACGAGGCGATCGAAGGGCGTCCGCACGCAACACGTGACGTCGACCGATGGCCGGCCGACGAGGTGGGCAGCGAAGTAACCGCCGATCGCCCCGGCACCGATGACGGCGACCGACGTGCGTCCCTCCTGTTGTTCCATCGCCGGAGCCTACGAGGCCACCCGCTCGTCCCTCCTCCGGTCCCCGGGTCGATCGCTCGCCCCTCGTAAGGTGCCGACGTGGACGACCTGACCTCACCGTCGTCGCTGGTGATGATCGCGGTGGCGGCGGTCGTCGCCCCCATCATCGCCGAGCGGCTCCGTCGATGGCGGATCCCGAGCGTGCTCTTCGAGCTGCTCCTCGGGATCCTGATCGGCCCGGCGTTGCTCGGTTGGGCCGAGGTCACGCCGTTCATCGACGCCATCGCCCAGCTCGGCCTCTACTTCCTCATGTTCCTGGCCGGCTACGAGATCCAGTTCGAGCGGGTCAAGGGCCCTCCGTTGAAGCTGGCCTCGTTCGGATGGCTCCTTTCGTTGCTCCTCGGCCTCGGGCTCGCCCTCCCCCTGGTTCTGACCGGCTTCGCCCTCTCCGACCTGCTCATCGGCCTGGCCGTGACCACGACGGCCATCGGCACGTTGCTACCCATGCTGCGCGACCGCGACCTGCTCGACACACCCTTCGGCCGGTACGCGCTGGCCGGCGGCGCCGCCGGCGAGTTCGGCCCCATCCTCGCCATCACCGTGCTGCTGTCCGACGACAGTCCGGGCAAGGCCGTGGCCTACCTGGCCGTGTTCGTCACCGCCGCCGTGCTCGTGGCCCTCATCAGCGTCCGGTCCCAACCGCCGGCGGTCGTCGCCGCCCTCCAGAAGCACCTCACGACGTCGACCCAGCTGCCGGTGCGCATCGTCGTGGCCCTCCTGGCCCTCATGGTCTACCTGGCGTTCGAGCTCGACCTCGACGTCCTGCTCGGCGCCTTCACCGCCGGCATGCTCGTGCGGCTCGCCATACCGCCTTCGACTGTGCACGTGGTCGAGGAGAAGGTCGAGGCCATCGGCTTCGGGTTCCTCATCCCCATCTTCTTCATCGTCAGCGGCATGGAATTCGACCTGGCCAGCCTCGGCGACCCGAACACGCTGGCGCGCGTCCCGCTCTTCCTGGGCATGTTCCTCGTCGTGCGCGGACTGCCGGTGCTGCTGCTGTATCGCAAGGTGCTCGACGGCCCAGCTCGTCGAGCGCTCGCCATCCTGCAGGCCACCGCCCTCCCCTTGGTCGTGGTCATCACCACGATCGGGATCGATTCGGGCGCCATGCTCACGTCCAACGCCGCCGCCCTGGTCGGTGCCGGCATGCTCTCGGTGCTCATCTTCCCGATGATCGGCTTCAAGGTCCTGGCCGGTTCGGCGATGGCGCCGTCACCGAACCCGAAGACCGGCGACGAGGACGCCACCGAGGTGAACGACGGCCTCTGACCACGCGGCTCACACCGCCTGGTCGGGCAGCCACCACCCGTGGAACCCGTAGGGCACCCGGGCCGGGATCCGCACTCGGGCCACCGGCCCGGCGGCCACGTCGAGCGCGTCGAGCACGCTCAGATGGCTGCGCTGCGTCGCCGTGTCGTAGGTGAAGGCCATGACCCAACCCTCGCCCTCACCGTCGCCGCCGGGAGCGAACACGACCTCGCCGACCCGCTCCCCCGGCGCGGAGTCCCAACGGTCGGCCTCGCCCGTCTCGTAGTCGAGGTGGCACACCCCGGCCATCTCGATGCCCCCGGGCACGTCGTCCTGCACCTCGGCGAACCACGCGTGACGGAACGAGCGGCCGGCGCGGCGCCGGTCGATCGACGGCAGGTCCATCTGCAGATCGCTCACGACCTCGTCGTTGAACGTGAGGGACTCGCCCGCCGTGCCCACCGTCCACCGGTGCACGGCACTCGGCTCAAGATCGCCACCTTCGGCGAACATCGTCTCCTGCCGACAGACATCGATGACCACGTCGTCGCCCTGACGGTGGGCATTGACCCCGTGGAAGACGTAGCAGGGGTCGATCTCCACCCATCGGACGTCCGAGCCCGGGGAGCCGAACGGGAGCACACCGATGCGCGCCCCGTAGGACGGCTGCCACTGGAACGGGAACCCGGCGCCGACCCCGAGCGCCGCCTCGAGCGAGAAGATCACCGGGAGCTCCCAGAACACGGCCTCGCCATCGGTGATGGCGAAGTCGTGGATCATGGTCGGACCGGCCACAGCGATCTCGTCGGCCTGCACGATCGTGCCGTCCGGCTCGGCGATGTAGTAGGTGAGGTACGGCGGAACGAAGCCGTAGCCGAAGAAGTGGAGCCGACCGGTCACGGGGTCGACCTTCGGATGTGCGGTCATGGCCGAGCCGAGCCGGCCGCCGTAGTCGAACGTGCCGATGGTGCCCAGCGTGGTCGGATCGATGACGTACGGCCAACCCACCTCGCCGAGGGCCATCAACCGTCCGGCATGCTCGACCACGCTCACGTTCGACTGGTTGTTGACGCCGCCCGGCGGACCACCGCCCAAGAGCCCTGCCTTAGCTTCGAGCAGCGGGGTCTGTACGTACCGGTTGCGGTACCACGAGGCCTTTCCGCCGTCGAGCCGCAGCCCGTGGAGCATCCCGTCGGCCAGGAACCAGTGGTCCGACTTCCCGGTGACCGGATTCGATCCGTTGCGGACGAACAAGCCGGTCAACGCGGACGGGAGCGAACCCTCCACCACCAGGTCAGTCAGCGTCAACTCCTCGCTGACGGGGGCGAAGTTGCCCTGAAGCCAATAAGGCAGGGCATCGTCGTAGGCGAGAGCGGTCGTCGCCGGCGACACGGCCCCGACGACGCCCTCCGCCCCCTCGCCGTCGCTGCCGCAGCCGGCCAGCAGCGCCGACGCCCCTCCGGCGCCGAGCAGCCCGGCGGCACCGAGCCCGAGGCCTTGCAGGAACTGGCGGCGCTCGACGAGCGCCTCTCGCGCCAGGGGATGCAATCGACGGGCTTGGGGCATGTGAGGGCTCCTCGGAGGCGCGGTGCGGGACTGCCATTTACGTTAACAGCGTTCAGGTCCGCCCTGCCGAAGGCAAGGTGCGTGCGTTCGACCGACCCCGGCGCAACCGGTAGCGTGGCCGGCCTATGCCGCAACGGATCGAGGTCGAGCTCACCTCTCGTCGAGATGACACCAGCTGGACGTGGCGGGCCGCAGGCGCCCGCCAACCGAAGGGTGTGGTCGACGCCGCGCTGGTCCCGTCCGACGCCAAGGTGGGCGACGTGCTGCGCGCCGAGGCCGACTTCACGGTCGAGGGCATCGACATCGTGTCGGTGCTCCCCCCGAAGACGCGCTCGGGTGTCGAGCCCGAGCTACTCGAGATCACCGGGTCGAAGCCCGTCGAAGGGGGCGTGACCACCCAGCTCGCCGGCAAGGGCGCCCGCCGGGGCGACCGCCCGGACCGTGGCGATCGCGGCGACCGCCGAGGCGGCGGCCCGCGCACTGGCGAGCGGCCCGGCGGACGAACGGGTGAGCGCTCGGGCCCGCGCACCGGCGAGCGAAGCAGTCGCGGCGAGCGGCCGAGCGGACGCCCCGACGGCGACACCCGTCGGTCGCGCCCAGAGCGTCCCGCACCCGCACCCGAGCCCCGCCCGCGCTCGAAGCGCCTCAAGCCTGGCCGTCTGCACCGCAACGCCGTGCTGGCCGCCGTGGCGCCCGAGCAGCGCAACGTGGCCGAGATCGTCCTGCGAGCCGGCATCCCGGGGCTGCGTGAGACCATCGAGCGGATGAATGTTGCCGCCAAGGAGCAGGGCCAACCTCCGGTCGCGGCCCAGCCGCTGCTGGCCGTCGGCGAGCAGCTCCTCCCCCACCTCCGCATCGCCGAATGGCACGACCGGGCCGATGCTGCCCTGGCCGAGGTCGAGGAGCTCGACCTGCGTGATCTACGTCAGGTCGTCGTCGCCGCCGACTCCAACGCCCGCGACGACGCCACCCGAGAGCTGGCCGAGCAGCTCCGCACCGCCTTGGCCCAACGGGTAGATGCCGAGCACACGGCGTGGCTCGACGAGCTCGGCACCCTCCTCGACGACGGACGCGTCGTGCGCGCCCTGCGGCTGGCCTCCCGCCCGCCCAAGGCTGGTTCCCGCTTCCCCGCCGAGCTGGCCTCCCGCCTCGTCGAAGGCACGACGGCCTCGCTCACCGCCGACATCTCCTCGGATCGCTACGCCACCGTCGTCGACGCACTGGCCTACGCGCCGGTGCGCGCCCAGGTGACGCCGGCCGGCGTCCCGGCCAGCCCGTCCGACGCACTCCTCGCCGCCGTGCGCAAGCTGGCCGATCGGGCGCCGTTGGTGGCCGCCGCCTTCGGGATCGACGCACCGCCAGCCCGCCCGGCGCGCGGCGCCAAGCGCCCACCCCGAGCCAGCGCGCCGATCCCGGCTCCCCCCGCCGTGGACTCGCCGATCACCGACCAACCGGCCATCGCCGATCCGGCGTCGGTCGCCGAGGTGCCGACTGGAGCCGTCGCCGACCCGGCACCGATCGCCGAGGTACCGGCCGACGCAGTCACCACCGAGGTTGCGGCCCCGGCGGAACCGTCGGAGGCCGAGGTCACACCGGCGGTCGCGCCCGAGCCGAGCCCAGCCGAACCGATCGACCAGGGCTGATCAGCCGAGCAGCACGGCCACGAGGTCGAGCGGCTCCAACAGGACGACGTCGCCCAAGAGACCGACCGCTCGCGGGTTCCAGGCGGCCACGGCGAAGCGGGCCCCCACGGCGGCTGCGCAGCGGCGATCGTGGTCGGTGTCGCCGACGAACACCACCTCGTCGGCGGTGAGGTCGAGTCGATCGAGCACAGGTCGGAGCTGCTTTGGTCCCTCGAAGGCATCGGCGAACAGCACCACCTCGGGCTCCCAACCCAAACGCGAGAGCTCGGCTCGTCCGAGTCGTGGGTCCTTGTTCGAGCACACGGCCCAACGCTCGAGGCCGGCCACGAGCTCGTCCGCCCCGACGAAGGGCGCCGCCGCGCTGAGGTCGTAAGCATCGAGGTAGTCCTCGAGGACGATGCCGAGCCGGGCGCACTCGTCGGCCACCACGTGGCCGAAGGTGATGGTCTCACGCGCCACCCCGAGGTCCACGAACGCCTGCACCAGGGCCGCGTCGGAGTCGAGCAGCGTGCCGTCGAGGTCGAACACCGGGACGAAGGGCATGCTCACGCATCTCTCGGGACGACGACCGACGAGCGGCTCGACCGGCCTCGGAACACGCCCGAATCGGCATCTTCCTCCCATCTCGCGCCGCACGACGCACAGGCGCACGCGTCCAGGCGGACCGACGCCAGGAAGAGTCGTTGCACCTCGAAGGCGCGACAGAACGGGCAGGCCAGGCGATGGGCGTCGTCCTCGAGGTCCTGCACACGTGTGGCGATGGCGGCGATCGTAGCCAACCACCGGTTCCCGGCCGGCGACCCGAACTGACTAGGGTCCGATCCATGTCCGACACCAACACAGCCCAGGGCGACGACCTCGCCGTCGACCTCGAGGTCCACGGCAACGTCCTCGTGATGACGATCAACCGGCCGAAAGCCAAGAACGCGGTGAACAGCGCCGTGGCGCGCGGCATCGAGGCCGGCATCGACCGCCTCGAAGAGTCCGACGACCTGTGGATCGGTGTCATCGCCGCGGTGGGCGACGTGTTCTGCGCCGGAGCCGACCTCAAGGAGATCAACTCCGGCAACGCAGCCGGCATGATGACAGCCCGGGGCGGCTTCGGTGGCTTCGTCTACCGCGAGCGCACCAAGCCCGTGATCGCCGCCGTCGACGGCCTCGCCACCGCCGGTGGCTGCGAGATCGTCCTCGCCTGCGACATGGTCGTCGCCTCGACGCGCGCCTCGTTCGGTCTCGCCGAGGTGAAGCGCAACCTGGTGGCGGGCGCCGGCGGCCTGTTTCGCCTCCCCCGCGTGCTGCCTCCGAACGTGGCCATGGAGGCCATCCTCACGGCCACGCCCATCCCCGCCGATCGCGCCCACGCGCTGGGCATGGTCAACCGTCTCACCGAGCCCGGCGAAGCGCTGTCCGGCGCCCTCGGACTCGCCGCCGACATCACCCGCAACGCCCCCGTGGCCGTGTGGGAGAGCCGGGGAGTGGCCAAGGCAGCGACCGCCGCAGGAGAAGACGAGCTCAAGAAGCTCACTGACCAGGCCTTCGGCAAGGTCCTCTCCTCGGAGGACACCAAGGAAGGCCTCGAAGCCTTCATCGAGAAGCGCACCCCGAACTGGAAGGGCCGCTGAGGTCGCTCCCTCACGTCAGACGATGGTGTCGATGACACCGTTGTCGTGCAGGAACTCGGCCAAGCCGGCGACGAGACCGGGCATCTCCCCGACTTCGTGACACGGCAGCCAGGCCACCTCGGTGGCATCGTCCCCTGCTCGAGCGATGCCACCGAGGATGACCACCGAGAAATCGGCCACCACCTGGTGCCCGTCGTCATCGATGAGCTCCACCCAACCCAGCAGCGGGCCGCACACCCCGTCGAGGCCGGTCTCCTCACGCAGTTCGCGGAGCACGGCCTCGGCCAGCGTCTCCCCCACCTCGACACGCCCGCCAGGCACCGACCACGACCCTGCTGCTCGGCCCCGACCCCGACGGACGAGCAGCAGGCAGCCGTCGTGCACGGCGACGGCACCGACGCACAACTCCGGATGCGCCGGGCCCGACATCAACGCTCCGCGAGGGCGCCGTCCGACGGGTCGTCCGGTCCGAGCCGCTTGTGGACCAGGATGGCGCGGGCGGTGAGGCCGAACGCCTCGAAGAAGTTCTTGGTGACTCGATCGCCGGGCAGCGCCCAGCCGTCCACCCCGATGCAGCCGGCGTCCGTCCCCCACGTGACGATGGCGCCCATCAGTGCCTCCCCGACGCCGACCGAGCGGGCGTCGGGCTCGACGAAGAGCTCGTCGATCACCACCAGCTCGGCTCCGTCGTCGAGATCCTCGATGTGGGCGAGCGCGTAGCCCACGACGGCGTCGTCGATCGTGCCCACGACGGCGATCGTGCGATCGGCGTCGAGGAGCTCGAGGAAGGCATCGGCCGTGCGGGAGATGGCCGCCTCCCGCAGGCTCCAGATCCGACCGCCGCGCTTCGACTCCATGTCGGCTCGGGCCGCCTGGTGGAGGGCGGCGAGCGCGGGCACATCCGCCTCGACGGCGATCCGGGCGGCTTCCACTCAGGCCTTCTGCAGCTGGGCGACCTTGCCGAGGATCGTCTTGCGCCCCCGGTTGGCCAGCTCGTAGCTGCGCACGGACTCCAGTTCATCTTCCGTGAGGCTGTCGAGCCGCGGCACCACCTGTGACGCCGACAGGCTGTCGTAGTCGGTGATCGGCAGCGACTCGACCGGGGGGCCGATCACCACCTCCACGGGCGACAGCGGGCTGTTCGGACTGTCGGCGGTGGCGGCCGAGGACTCGGCGGCGCCGGCCACCGCCGGCTCAGGGTGATCGACCGACTCGGGACCGACGATGCCGGCGAGGCGGAGCAGGCCTACCAGCAAGTCCTGACGGTCAGCGGCCAGGGATTCGAGGTCCTCGACCCCCTTGCGGACGGCGAACTTCCCCACGACCCTGGCCAATCCCACCTGGTTGCGACCACGCTCGACGAAGCGGGGCAGCAGCGTTCGCGCCTCCAGCGCGAACCCGAGTGGCGCGAACACGAGGAGCTCGATGGCCTGTTCGACCGGGTGCGGTTCCTCGTGCTCGTCGACCATCAACATCGATGCTAGGGCGAAGGACCCCCGAAGGGGCTCCACCGCGCCGCTCACTTCTTCTTCGTGCCCTGGGTGAGCACCTCGATGGCGGGACAGACGCTCTCGCCGACCGGGCACTCGAGCGATCCGGCGGGGCCGAACTGGGCGCGGTTCACCAGCAGGAAGCACCCCGTGCACATGAACTCGTTGGCCTTCTTCGGCACGACGCCGTCGGGCGTGTCCGGAGCCTTGGCCACGACCTCTTCGGCCTCGTCCTCCTCGTCGTCGTCGGCATTGGCGGCGATGCGATCCTTCAGGATGGCATCGAGGTCGGCCTCGACGTCATCGGGGTCGAGCTCATCCTCGTCGTCGGCCTCCTCCTCGTCCTTGGCCGGCTTCTTGCGTCCGCGCACCACGGGCTCGTCGTCGGCCTCTTCGACGTCGACGACCACTACCGCATCCTCGTCCACCTCGACCTCGACCTCGACGAAGACCTCTTCGTCGACGAACTCTTCACCGTCGAACTCTTCGTCCTCGATCACGACATCCGGCTCGTCGCCAGGTTCGTCGTTCGGGATCTCATCGTCTGCCATCGTGCCCCTGAAGTTGGGATCGGGTGTGGGTCGCGGCGGAGGATACACACGCTCGAACCCCATCGCGCACATCCTGCGGTCGCAACCGGGTGCTCACCGGCGCGATCGAGGGACGAACCACCCCCGGCGAGGTCATCCCTGACGGCGAGCCTCGGCCCGTCGCTCGGCATCCAAACGTTCGAAGTCGGCCTCGCCCGAGTGATCGACGTACGACATCATCTCGGCGATTGCGTGGTGGCCGGCGCGCTCGGCGATGAGGCGGTGCATCTCCTGCGCCACCTGGCGATAGGCCGGATGGCCCTGGGGGCCGCTGCGGAGCTCGATGAGGTGCATGGCGGCGCGAGCGTTGAGGTGGAACGAGAATCGCACCTTGAAGGCCAACGAGACGGCGTACGACGACTGCTCGGGGAACGTGGGCGCCAGAGCCGCGTACAGCGACGCCGATCGCTCCATGGCGGCATCGAAGCCCGGCCGCTCGCCGGCATCGTCGACGCCGGGCGGGCGGGTGAAGCCGTGTGCGGGCGTCAGCTTCTGCCATTCGATGGTGAGCATCCGATGGCGCTGGAGGTCCCGGAAGGCGCCGTAGTCGGCCAGCACGTCGAACCGGTAGAACGGACGCTCGAGGGCCCGACCCGGCTTGTGTCGGCGATTGCCACGCTCCCCCACGTAGGCGCGGACGACCCGGAGGCGCTCGTCGACGTTCATGTCCCGCACTCGACGTTCGACCTGCTCCTCGGGCACCGACGTGTACGGGTAGAGCATGCTCGTCACGAGCTTGATCTCGGCGTCGGGGTCGAAGTCCACGAGTTGTACCAGCGGTGCGTCGTCGACGGGCGTGGAGGGCGGGAAGAGCGACGATCCGAGGGCGGACATGGCGTCGGCGTTGGCCCGCTGGTAGTCGGTCACGGCCTCGCCCCGATCGGGCAGGTCGACTCGTTTCAGGAACGACGGGATGACCTTGCGGAGCTCGTGCAGCATGAGGTCGGCGTACTGGCGGGACTCCGGGAGCGGATGGGCCCGCATGCGCAGCAGCAGCGCCTCGTAGGACTGGCCGGTGCCGTAGATGCCCACGTTGGACAGCGACGCGGCGGGGAGGATCCCACGCAGCGAGTCGAAGGCCTTGGCCCGGATGGCCTGGCGGTAGACGAAGTCCGAGTCGCCCTCCGGCTTCGGGTAGGCGTCGCGGTAGTGATCCTGCATGCGGGGCAGGAGCTCGGCGTAGCTGTCGAACAACCGATCCATGTCGCCGACATAGCGAGTACCGAGGTTCGACATGAGCACGTCGGGGTCGCGGTAGTAGCGGTAGCGGCCCCCGATCCTCGAGTCGTAGGCGATGTAGCGGGTGGACTGCTCGAGGTACGACATCAGCCGTCCCCACTCGAGGATCTTGGTCAGCACGTTCGAGGCCTGCTCGCAGGCCAGGTGCACGCCGCCCAGCTGGGCCACCGAGTCGTCGCCGTACTCGAAGAACACCTTGTCGTAGAGCTCTTCGGCGCGCCGCAGGCCCACGGTGGCGTCGATGGAGGCATCGCCGGAGATGTCGAGCTCGTTGACGAACTCGTCCAGGAACAGCCGACGGAGGCTCTTGGCCGAACGCGAATAGCGGGCGAACAACGCGCCCTTGACGACTTCCGGCAGGTTCACCAGGGCGAACACCGGCTCGTCGAGGTTGGTGAAGTACCGCCGTAGCACGTCGGACTCCTCGGGGCTGAACTCCTCGGCGACGTAGACGGTCACGGCTGGCGAGCGTAGGGGGTCGTCGGCCTGCGGCCGCGGATGGCCGGACGGGTCACGAGGGCGTGCCGAAGCCGGCGCGGACGAGCGCCAGCGCGTCGGGGTCCATCCACACGTCGACCACGGTCATGGCCAGCGCCTTGGCTCCGTCGAGCACGGCCCGGTCGCCGTCGGGTCCGCCCGCGAACGTGGCGAAGGCCGGCGTGTGGATGGCGATGTCGGGCGGCGAGACGGCGATCATCGGGTGGATGGAGGGCACGACCTGGGACACGTTCCCCATGTCCGTGCTGCCCATCACCGCCGTGTCGGACTTCGGCTCGACCACGTTCCGACCGAGGGCAAAGGCATTGGCCGCGTACAGGTCGCCCAGGGCGGCGTTGTCGCGCATCTCGTCGTAGGCCGGATCGAGCCAGACCGCGTCCATGGTGCAGCCCGCAGCGTCGGCACCCGCTTGCAGGCAGGCCAGGACGCGTGCCTCGAGGGCCACGAGGCGCTCCCTGGTGCCCGCTCGCACGTACCAGTGCGTCGCCGCCCGGGCCGGCACGATGTTCGGTCGGTCGCCGCCCTCGGTGAAGATGCCGTGGACCCGTTCATCGGGGCGGAGGTGTTGGCGGAGGGCGGCGAGGTTGTTGTAGCCGAGCACAGCAGCGTCGAGGGCGTTGCGGCCTTTCCACGGTGCTGCTGCGGCATGGGCTGCGGCGCCGTGGTACGTCACCTCGACCTGGTGGATGGCGATGGCGTGCATCCGGCGGAGGTCTCGACCGGCGGGGTGCACCATCACGGCGGCGTCGACCCCGTCGAACGCACCCCCGTCGATGAGGTTCACCTTGCCGCCACCGCCTTCTTCGGCGGGGCTGCCGAGGACGACGAGCCGGCCGCCCGCCGCTTCGGCCAGCGCAGACGCCGCCAACCCGGCCCCGAGGCCGGCGGCGGCGATGATGTTGTGGCCGCAGGCATGCCCGATGCCAGGAAGGGCGTCGTACTCGCACAGCACCGCTACTCGGGGTCCCGTCGAGCCCGCAGTGGCCTCGAACGCCGTGGGTAGGCCGTAGGCACCCGGAGTGACCTGCAGGCCGCCGTCGCGCAGCACCTCGGTGAGCAGATCGTGAGCCGCGTGCTCGGCGAAGGCGAGCTCCGGGTCCTCGTGGATCCGGTGCGAGACCTCGAGCAGGAGGTCGCTCTGCCCGTCGATGACGTCACAGACCCGTTGCTTGACCTCGACGATGTCCATCCGTGGATGGTACCGGCCCCTGCCCCCCGGATCAGCTCCGGCCTGCTGGCGCGATGTCAGACCACCACGCGCACGGCGTCGGGCTCGACGCGCAGCGACAACGTCCGCACGTGCCCCGATGGCACACCGTCGAGCAGCACGGGCAAGGGCCGTTCGAACGTCTCCTGCAACGCCGAGACCCGTCGGCTACGCAGTCCCGGGTGGGGCAGATGGGTGCCGGTGCGGACACGACGACGCGCCTCGTACAGGTCGCCGAGCGGGAGCCTGCCGTCGGTGACATCGAGCAGCCCGTCGTTGGGGTGCGATCGGGGCCCGAGGTCCCAGCGCCCCCACCACTGGGCGTTCATGGCCACGAACCCGTAGCCCAGCCACGCCCGTCGGTGGGCCAGCAGGTGCGCCAGGAACCAGTGCTGGCGCCCGTCGAGCAGCACCGATCCGAGATCGATGTCGAAGGTCATGGCTTCGGAGCTGCGCAACCGGCCTTCGTCCCCGGTGCCACCGAGCGTTCGGCACAGGTCTCCGCCGAGCAGTCCGAGCACGGGCAGTGGGCCGCCGCGCCGCCGCGCTTCGGTGATGACGGCGTGCGCCTCCTCGTTCGACGAGATGAGCACGCCGTGGTGCGGCAACGAACCGCGTGTTCCCCACGGCTCGCCACGGGCCATGATCACGGACCCACCTCGTCGGGCTCGACCACCGCCGACGCGGCCACGACGCCCCTGAAGATGTCGTCGCCCGCCCGTCGGGCGGCCCGGGCGGTGGTCGGATCGGCGGCGGCGTCGCCGATCTGGCGCAAGAGATCGACGAGTTGCTTGATCTGGCGGACGAAGTCACCGCCGGTGACGTCCTCGTCCGCCAGCACCTCGTCGAGGTCGCCGCCGGAGGCCCAACCGTGCACGACGGCCATGAACCCGGCGTCGGGCCGACGTGTGGCCGGCAGGGCCATGCGCTCCTCGTCGGCCCGGATGTCATCGGACAGCCGCACCAGACGCCGCCACCGCTGCTCGAGCACGGGGCTCGGGAACCACGGTTCCGGTGCCGGGCCGGGAGCCCGATGCTCGTAGGTGAACACCGAGGCCAGAGCCGCCACCGACGGGGCGTCGAGTCCGTCGAACAGGCCCTCTTCGAGCGCTTCGGCCACCAGCAGGTCGCATTCGTGGAAGATCTGCACGAGACGCTCGCCCCGGCTCGTCAGCGCCCACCCGGCGACGTACCCCCAGGTGCCCAGCAGCTGCAGCACGAGGTCGAACCGGCGGGCGATCGAGCCGGTGCGACGCTTCACCTGGGCCAACAGGTCAGACCGCTCACGCTCGAGCCGCGACAAGCGGCGGTGCGCCTTCACGTGCGCATCGCGGTCCGGGCAGCCGTCGACCGGGTGGGCCCAGGGCTCGTCGACCGGGGGCGGCGCGGTTCCTTCGTCGGGCACCTCGTGGCCCGTGGCCGGGCGTAGGCGCTTCAGCGACTCGACGATCTCCCGCTGGAAGCCGGGTGAGCGCGGGGCGTAGGGCGCGGGGACCGCTACCTGGTCCACCACCTCGGGCGGTCGATCGAGGTTCCGCTCGTCGAGGGCCAGCACGCGGCGCGACGCGTTGATGGCCCGCACCTTCGTCTCGCCACCCTTGCGATGACCGACCGACAGCACCGCGGCGCGATCGCCGCTGCCGCCACGGCCCAGAGCGACGACGTCGCCGGGCTTGAGGCGGCGCAGCGTCGCCCCGACCGCATCGCGGTTGGCGGCTCGCACGGCCCGGGCGTCGGCGCGGGCCGCGTCGACGAGGGCCACATACTCCCCCACGTCACCCCGCTCGCACACGGCGTCGGAACGGACCTGATCGATCTCTGCCGCCCGCCGTGACAGGCGCGTCTCGATGCGCACGACCGCCTGATCGGCCTGGTACTGCGCGAGTGACAGGTTCAGGAGGTGGTGGGCTGCTTCGGGCTCGTAGCGCCGTACCAGGTTGCCGGCCATGTTGTACGTCGGACGGAAGGCGGACGTCAGCGGGAAGCTCCGGCTGGCGGCCAGTCCGGCCACCTCGCCGAACGTCACGAACGGGCTCCACAGCACGACGGCCGTGCCCTCCACGTCGATGCCCCGGCGCCCGGCACGACCGGTGAGCTGGGTGAACTGGGCGGGCGTGAGGAAGTCGTGGCCCTCGCCGGTGAACTTCGTCAGCTTCTCGATGACCACCGACCGCGCCGGCATGTTGACGCCGAGGGCGAGCGTCTCGGTGGCAAACACCACGCGCAGCAGGCCGGCGATGAAGCAGGCCTCCACCGCCTCTTTGAACGGCGGGACCATGCCGGCGTGGTGGGCGGCCACGCCCGCCTCCAGCGTCGACAGCCACGGACCGTACCCGAGCACGTCGAGGTCTTCGGGGCTCAACGCGTCGACGTGTTGCTCGCAGATCTCGCGGATGCGCACCCGCTCCTCCGCAGTGGTCAGGCGCAGCCCAGCGGCAAGACAGGACGCGGCGGCGTCATCGCAGGCGTTGCGGCTGAAGATGAAGGCGATGGCCGGCAGCAGCGAACGCTCGGCGAGGAACTCCACCACCTCGACCCTCCTCGGTGGGGCGAAACGGCGCCTCGAACGGCCTCGCCCGGCCCGCTCGTGCGAGCTGTCGAAGCGATCACCCTCCGGGTTGGGCCGACCGTCGACGAGCACCGGCAGGTGGTGCAGGCGCTCGCTGGTGCGGTCCTCGACCAGGTACGTGCTCGTGAGGTCGATCGGACGCCGTTCCTCGGTGACCAGCGCCGTGTCGCCGCGCACCATCCGCAACCAGTCGGCCACCTCGTCGGCGTTCGACACCGTGGCCGAGAGGCAGACGAGACGGATGTGTTGCGGCAGGTGGGTGATGACCTCCTCCCACACCGGTCCTCGGTAGGCGTCCTGCAGGTAGTGGACCTCGTCGAGCACGACGTACCGGAGGTCGTCGAGGGCAGACGAGCCGGCGTAGATCATGTTTCGGAGCACCTCGGTGGTCATCACCACCACCGGGGCATCGCCGTTTATGGCGTTGTCGCCCGTGAGCAAGCCCACCGATGCAGCCCCGTGGCGGTCGGCCAGATCGTGGAACTTCTGGTTCGACAACGCCTTGATGGGGGTTGTGTAGAAGACGCGACCGCCCGTGGCCAGCACCACGGACACGGCGTGCTCTGCGACCACCGTCTTGCCCGAGCCCGTCGGCGCCGCCACCAAGACCGACGCCCCGGCATCGAGGGCCGAGATGGCCTCCTGCTGGAAGCGGTCGAGGACGAACCCACGGTCGTGGGAGGCGTCCGCTGCATCTGGCGGGCCGATCACGGATCGGGCGAGGCCGACGCCTTCGCCTTCTCCGCCTTGCGGCGTCGGCGCAGCACGAGGCGGCCGATCAGGATCGACGCCTCGTAGAAGATGTACATGGGGACGGCGAGGGCCAGCAGGCTGATCGGATCGCCGCTCGGGGTGATGACGGCGGCGACGATCACGATGACCACGGCGGCCATCCGACGCCAGGAGGACAACTGCTCGGGCGTGAGGACGCCGACCAACTGCAGCGCGACCAGGAACACGGGGAACTCGAAGCCCGCTCCGAACGCCAGCATCATGTAGATGATCAGCGTCAAGAAGCTGCCGACCGACGGGATCTCCTCGATGCTCGTGCCGCCGATGGTGGTGAGGAACTGCAGCGCCTGCCCGAAGGTCAGGTAGGCCACGGTGGCGCCCATGGCGAACAGCATCAGCGCGGCGCTCACGAACGGGATGGCGTACCGCTTCTCGTGGGCGTAGAGGCCGGGGGTGACGAACCGCCAGAGCTGCCACAGGATCACGGGCATGGCCAGCATGATCCCGCCGTACCCCGACACCTTCAGGCGCGTGGCCAACGGCTCCAGGAGGTCGGTGGCGTAGAGCGTGCAGGTCTCACCCGGGGTGACGATGTTGCAGTACGGGCGCCGGAGGAACTCGAGCACGTAGGGGTAGAGGAACCAGAAGATGACGGCGCCCACGAAGATGGCCACGATCATCACCATCAAGCGATGGCGGAGCTCGCCGAGGTGCTCCCAGATCGTCATGTGCCCCGCGGTGATGAGGGCGGGATCGTCAGGTGGTGCGGCCATCGAGGTCAACTGAACGATTCGTCGGGTCCGTCGGTGCGCACCTCACCGTGCGGCGCGTCCACAGGGACCGGCGCGTTCGGGTCCACGACCAAGTCCGGCGCCGCAGCATCGGCCGTGTGTGGCGCGCCCTCGTCGGCAGGCACGAGCGGTGCGAGCGACGGGCCCGCGCCAGCGTCCGGATGGACGTCACCGCTCACGCGCTTGGGCGTGGGCGTGCTCGTCGGGTTGATGGTGGCCTCCATCTGCTTCTGGATGTCGACCTCGGCCATGGCGTTGCGCATCTCGTGCTGGAACCCGTCGGTCATGTTCCGCACCTGGCGGTACATCTTGCCCGCCGAGCGCGCCGCGTCGGGCAGCTTGTCCGGCCCGAGGACGAGCAACGCCAGCATGCAGATGACGAGCACCTCGGCACCGCCGATGTTGAACATGCCACGAGTGTACCGAGGGTGCCGCACCCCTTCGAAGGCGGGCCCGCCGAAACCGGCGTCACCACCCCGGAACGACTCAGCTCCGGCGCGCCGCCGGTGCGATGTCACGCGCCGCCGCGACCACGATGGCGAGCGCTGCCTGCTCGAGACGGAGCTGCCGCACGCGGTGCTCGATCCGGGCCGCCACCACGACGACCGCGGCCAACACGGCCACCTGCGTGAAGAGCACGCCCAACCAGACCGTCGACATCGTCTCAGCCGCCGAGCAACGACTGCATCGCGCACGAGAGCGCCAAATCGTCGTCCAGCTTCTCGTGGAAGTCCAAGAGATCGTCGTGGGTGATGGACTCCCCCACCGGCCGGGCCTCGACCAGCTCGAGGGGCAGGTCCCAACGGGTGCAGCGCACACCCGAGGCGAGCAGCAGCTCGATGGTACGTGGCTCGGCGACCTTCACGACCATGCTGCGACAGACGGTGCAGCGGAACAAGTAGGTGCCCTGCTCATCGGCCGAGCAGATGCGGACCTGGACGTCGGCAGTGGTCAGCTCGACGTCTCCGCACTCTGCACAGCTCGCTCGAATGGTCGCCATCACCCACCCCGTCGTCTCGGACCCAAGGAGAGCTTCGGCACCCGTCCGGACGGCCTTGAGTGCACGGCATGGGCCGTTCGGCCCATTTTCTCGGGCCAGCCACTGACCTGAGAGGATTGCAGGATGCCGCCACGCCTGCCTTCGCTGCTCGTGCCCCCGATCGGCTTCGCCCACCGCGGAGCCCGTGCCCACGCTCTGGAGAACACGTTGGAGGCCTTCACGTTGGCGCGCCGCCTCGGCGCCACCGGGCTCGAGACCGACGCCTGGCGGACCGCCGACGGGGAGATCGTCCTCGACCACGACGGCGTGGTCGGGCCTCGCCTGCGCCGACGACCGATCAGCGAGGCGCAGCGCGCCGAGCTGCCCGACCACATCCCGACGCTCGCCGACCTCTACGACACCTGCGGCACCGACATCCCGCTGTCGATCGACGTCAAGGACCCGGCGGCGCTGCCGGGTCTCCTCGCCGTCGCTCGCGCCGCTGGTGGCGCGGCCGAATCGAACCTGTGGCTGTGCCACCCGGACTTCGACACGGTGGTGAGCTGGCGACCCCTCACCCCCGACGCCCAGCTCGTCCACTCGACGCGAGTGTCCCGCCTCGGCAGCGCACCGGAGCCGCACGCCAACAAGCTCCGCGTCGCCGGCATCGATGCCGTCAACCTCCACCACAGCGAGTGGACCGGTGGGCTCATCTCGCTCTACCACCGCTTCGAGCGCGTGGCGCTCGGTTGGGATGCGCAATTCGAGCGGGTGCTCGACGACCTGCTCGATGCCGGCATCGACGGCGTCTTCAGCGACCACGTCGATCGGATGATGGAGCGCATCCACCACCTCGACGCCTCTTGATGGGCGAGCGTCCACCGGATCAGAGCCCACTGAGCCGATCGAAGGGCCAGATCCGCACGAAGGCCTTGCCCACGATGCTGTCGGTGTCGATGTAGCTGACCTCCAGGTACCGGCTGTCCCGGGAGTTGCCTCGATTGTCGCCCATGACGAACACGTGCCCTTCGGGCACGACGCAGGGATCCTCGGCCGTGCACACGTGGGCGGGCGAGCCCGGTGTGGTGGGATCGACCGTGCCGGTGCCGGCTGAGGTCACGGTGCCGGCGGGCAGGTACGGCTCGTCGAGGACCTCACCGTTGCGCGTCACGACGCCATCGGCGATTACGACGGCGTCACCCGGCAGCCCGACGACGCGCTTGATCAGGTCCTTCACGTCGAGGGCGGTCACGTCGGTCGCGGGCTTCTCGAACACGATGACGTCGCCGTGGGACACGTCACCGAACTGGAAGGCCAGCTTGTTGACGATGACGCGATCGTTCTTGAGCAACGTCGGCTCCATCGACTCCGACGGGATGTAGAACGCCTGGAAGAGGAACGTCTTGACGAGCAGCATCACGATCACGGCGCCACCGATGACAACGAGCCACTCGAGGGCCATGCCCGCAGCGGCACGGGCGGCGCCGGCGTGGTGGACCACCGGCGCGACGTCACCCGCCCCTGGCGCCGCACCCGGCATCGCCGTCTCCATCGGGACGTCGGGCGTGTCGGTCACAGGGGCGGCATCGTAGTCGGGTCGCTCGCGTCCTCGATCGTCGGCGCCACGCCGGCGGGGACGCCGAGGTACCGGGCCGCGATGCGGTCGGCCGCGTCCCGGCCGACCCCGGCGAGCCCGTCCTCGGTGTCATCACCGAGCATGCGGGCAGCCGGGCCGAGGCGCACGAGCAGCCGTTCGAACCAGGGGACGGCCGTGACCGTGAGGGTGACCTCGACGGTGCCGTCGTCGTGCTCCACGACGTCTCGACAGGGGTACTGCTCGACCACCCACGCCGCCTCCGGGGCCAACGCGAGCGTGACCTGGGGATCGTCCTCGGCGGGACGGAACACGCCCAACGTGGGCGATCCGGGCACGGCCGTGGCCTGCTCTCCGGTGGACGCGGCCTCGGCGATCCGATCGACGCGGAAGACCCGCTCCCCGTCGGCCTGGTGGCACCAGGCCTGGACGTACCAGGCGCCGAGCTCGTTGTAGACGTGCCAGGGCTCGATGGTCCGTCGGCTCCGCAGATCGCGTCCGAAGGCGTAGTAGTCGATGTCGACCGTGGTGCGGGCGCGGCGGGCCTCGAGCAGCAGGTCGAGGACGCCGGTGGGCGCGGCGCCGAGATCGACGGTGGTCGAGGCGTCGGGAACCCCCAACGCCTCGGCCAACTTGGCCAGGCCCCTTGCCAGCGGGCCCGCCGGATCTGCACCGGGCACGGCCAGCAGGCTCGCGCCCGACGTCACGAGGGCCAGGGCCTGCTCGGGGGTGAGGCGCAGTGGACGGTCGAACCACTGGGGCTGGATGGTCACACGATCCTCGTCGAGGATCACGTCGACATACATGTCGGGCGTGTGCGGTGGCAGACCGACCATGAGCAGGGAATCGAGGTCGGCACGGAGGACGTCGGGCTTGATCTGGAACCGCGAGCAGATCTCCTCGAGGCGGACGCCGTCGGGATGCGAAGCCACCCACGGCACGAGGGACAGCAATCGACGGACGCGATCAGACGCAGCAGGCCGGCTCATGGCACCGCCCCCAGCCACTCGAGGAGATCGGCGCGCAGCTCGGGCGGAGACAGGATCTCGGCGTGGTCGAGGAAGGTGAGGGCGAACGAGCGGAATGCCTGGCGGTTGGTCACCTCGAGCTCGATGACGACGCTCCCGTCCTTCCGGTGCTCCACGGACGTCTCCTCGGCCAGGTGCTGCAGGGCCCATGGCGCCTGGTGGGCATCGACGAGCAACCGGGCCACCACGGGCGGATCCCCACCGAACCGCCACGGTTCGCGGTCGACGTCGAGGAGCTCGGCCGGACGTCGGAATGCTCGAGGCGTGCCGCTGGCCACGTCGCCCTGGATCCGGTCGACACGGAAGTTCCGTTGCTCCGCCCCCTCGACCCGGTCGAGATCGAGCCCGATCAGGTACCACCGCCCCCGGGCCAGGTGCATCACGTAGGGCTCGACCCGCCGCTGGCGGTCGCGATAGGTGAAGGTCACGATCCGCTGCTCGGTCACGGCCTCGAAGAGCACGGGCACGACGGCGTCGACGCGCACGTTGGCCACGCCGCCGGCGAGGACCTCGGCGTCGGGGTCGATGACCCCTCCCAGCTTCCACAGTCCCTCCATGCCCTGTATCCCTTCGAGCCGGACCGACGTGGCCGCCAGGTGCAGCGCGGCGAGCTCATCAGCGTCGAGGCCGGGGTCGCGGAGGTAGTAGTCCTCGGGCCGGACGCGGTAGCCCTCACGGGGTGGGTCGGCCCCGGGTACGAGCTGCACCACCACGGGGACGCCCATCTCGCGCAGGCTGTCCTTGTCGCGCTCGAACGCCCTCTGGAACGAGGCGTGGGTGTCGATGTCGTCGTAGCCGCCGACGCGTTCGCGCAGCTCGTCGGCACTGAGGGCGCGCGGCGTCTCGAGCAGCACGAGCAGCAAGGTGAGGAGACGTTCCAGCTTGTCCACGGGGACGAGCCTAGAGGCGCGCTGGCCGGGGCCGAACCGAAACCGAGGGCATCACAAGCTGGCGATGAGCTTGTCGACCCGCTCGTCGTGCGAGCGGAACGGGTCCTTGCACAGCACGGTGCGCTGCGCCTGGTCGTTCAGCTTCAGGTGGACCCAGTCCACCGTGTAGTCGCGCTTGCGCTCCTTCGCCTTCTTGATGAACTCGCCACGCAGTCGGGCCCGAGTGGTCTCGGGCGGCGACTCGACGGCTGTGGCGATATCGGCGTCGTCGCAGATCCGCTCCACCATGCCGCGGTTCTGCATCTTGTAGAAGAGGCCACGTTCGCGGTTCACGTCGTGGTACTGCAGATCGAGGAGCTGGACCTTCGGGTGGTTGAGTGGGAGGTCGTGCTTGGCCCGGTACCCCTCGATCAGCCGGTGCTTGATCACCCAGTCGCACTCGCGATCGAGCGAGAGAGGGTCGCGCTCGATGCCCGTGAGGGCGTGCTCCCACATGACCAGGGCCTGCTTCTCCAGCGGGTTGAGGTCATGGTGCTCGGCGAAGCGCAGTGCTCGCTGGAGGTATTCGGACTGGATCTCGAGGGCGGATGCCTCGCGCCCGTTGGCCAAGCGAACCTTGCGTGTGCAGGTGATGTCGTGGCTGATCTCGCGGATGGCGCGGATCGGGTTCTCGAGGGTCATGTCGCGCAGCACGACGTTCGGCTCCTCGAGCATGCGCAGCAGCAGCGAGCAGGCGCCCACCTTGAGGAACGTGGCGTGCTCGCTCATGTTCGAGTCCCCCACGATCACGTGGAGGCGCCGATACCGCTCAGCATCGGCGTGGGGCTCGTCGCGCGTGTTGATGATCGGACGTGAGCGGGTGGTGGCCGATGACACCCCTTCCCAGATGTGCTCGGCACGCTGGGACAGGCAGAAGATGGCGCCCCGAGCCGTCTGCAGCACCTTCCCGGAGCCGGCGTAGATCTGGCGGCTGACGAGGAACGGGATGAGGACCTCGGCATAGTGGCTGAAGTCGTCGTGTCGGCTGGTGAGGTAGTTCTCGTGGCATCCGTAGGAGTTTCCGGCCGAGTCCGTGTTGTTCTTGAACAGGTAGATCGTGCCGCGGATCCCTTCTTCCCGCAGGCGCTGCTCGGCGCTGGTGAGCAGTTGCTCGAGGATGCGCTCGCCTGCCTTGTCGTGGGTGACGAGGTCGTAGATGGAATCGCACTCGGGGGTGGCGTACTCGGGGTGGGACCCCACGTCGAGGTACAGCCTGGCTCCGTTGGCCAGGAAGACGTTGGACGAGCGCCCCCACGACACGACTCGCCGGAACAAGTAGCGAGCCACCTCGTCCGGGCTGAGGCGACGCTGGCCGCGCAGCGTGCACGTGACGCCGTACTCGTTCTCGAGACCGAAGATCCGTCGCTGCATTGCTGGGCACGCTATCGGCCTGTCGAGCCCTCGCGGGGCACGGTCGCCGCCGCCTCGAAGGCTCAGTCGGTCATCAGTGCAGCGAGCTCGGCGCGGCTGAGCCGGGAGAAGGCCCGACCGGCGTCGACGTGGTGCAGCACCGCCACCTCGAGGTCGGTGGCGGCCAACGTGCGCTCGGGACCGGCCAGCGCGGACACGGACAGCGCGATGGCGCCGGCCAGGTCGAGGCCTTCAGTGAACGACTCCTCGAGGCGGGCGCGGACGGCCTCGGCGTCGCCACCGAGGACCGTGTGCGACGACTCGTCCATGACCGTGCCGTCGTAGAGGATGTGGAAGAGCCGGTCGCTGTCGGCGTCCTGGCCGACCTCGGCGACGAGGATCTCGACCTCCATCGGCTTCATCTCGTGGGTGAAGACCTGGCCCAGGATCTGCGCGTACTGGTTGGCCAGGCTGCGGGCATCGACGTCCTCGCGGCTGAACTGGTAGCCCTTCAGGTCGGCGTGGCGCACCCCGGCGATCCGGAGCTGGTCGAACTCGTTGTACTTGCCGACGCCGGCGAAGGCGATGCGGTCGTAGATCTCGCTGATCTTTCGCAACGTGGCCGACGGGTTCTCAGCGCACAGCAGGATGCCCTCGGCGTACACCACGGCCACGAGGCTCCGACCGCGGGCGATGCCCTTGCGGGCGTAGTCGGCGCGGTCCTTCATCACCTGTTCCGGCGCGACGTAGAACGGCATGCTCATGACGACGTCCCTCCGAGGTTGGCGTCGGTCTCGGGCACACGGCGGGTGGCCTGGATCTCGGCGAGGCGGTCGAGCAATTCGTCGAAGCGGCGGGCGATGTCGAGCTCGTCGATGCGCTCGAAGCCGTCGGCGGTGATGGTGGCCATGGTCGGGAAGATCCCCCGGACGCGGTCGGGGCCGCCGGTGGCCGAGTCTTCGTCGGCTGCTTGGAACAAGGCATGGATGGCGAGGTCGAGTGCCTCGGAGGCGGTCAGGCCCTCGCGGAACCCGAGCTTGATCACGGTGCCTGCGTGCAGGCTGCCCGAACCGGTGGACGCGAAGTTCGACTCTTCGTAGCGACCACCGGTGACGTCGTATTGGAAGAGACGACCGAGGTTGCGGCGCACGTCGTAGCCGGCGAAGAGGGGTACGACGGCGAGGCCCTGCATGGCGGCCGGCAGGTGGTTACGCACCATCTGCGAGAGCTGGTTGGCCTTACCCTCGAGGCTGAGCTCGTTGCCCTCCACCTTCTCGTAGTGCTCGAGCTGGAGCTGGAACAGCTTGACCATGTCCATGGCCGGCCCGGCCGCGCCGGCGATGGCCACGCCCGAGTGCCGGTCGGCGGCAAACACCTTCTCGATGGCCCGGTGGGCGATCAGGTTGCCCGACGTGGCCCGACGATCGCCGGCCATGACGACGCCGTCGGCGTAGCGGATGGCCACGACGGTGGTGCCGTGCGTGATCGGGAGCAACGCTGCGGCATCGGCCGTGGGCGTGGGGGCGAGGAGGCCGGCACGGCGCACGAGCTCGAGGAAGCTCGAGCCCGGGTCGTCGGCGAGGGGGAACAGAGGCAGGTCCATCGAGCGGCAGGCTATCGGCTCGCCCCGCTGACGATGCCCGCCTCCACGAGGGCCGCGCTCAGCCAGCGACTCGACGAGGGTGAGAAGGCTTGAGATATCGTTCCTTGTCGATGGATTACTCTCCACCCTTCTGGACGTAGGATTTCACGAACTCCTCTGCGTTGGTCTCGAGGACCTCGTCGATCTCGTCCAGGAGGTCGTCGAGCTCGGCCTTCAGCGCTTCGCCCTTCTCCGATGCCGGCGGAGCCTCGACGATCTCCTCGTCGGCCTTGGCCGGTGCGGGCTTTCGGATCTGCTCTCGTTCGGGCATGGCCTACCTCTCCTCGCCGGACGTTCGGGACGCTCGACCTCGTGTCGTGGATGGCAGCCGACCGCTAGGCACCGAGCCGATCGAGCAGCTCAGCAGCGGTGGCGCACTCGTCGAGCAATCTACCCACGTGGGCCTTGGTTCCGCGGATGGGTTCCATCATCGGCACCCGGCGCAAGGAGGCGGCCCCCACGTCGAACACCATGGAGTCCCAGTTGGCCGTCACGATCTTGTCCGGCCACCGCTGCAGGCATCGACCGCGGAAGTAGGCCCGGGTGTCTGGAGGCGGGTTGTCCACCGCGTGCAGCACCTCGGCGTCGGTGGTCAGCCGCCGCACGTCGAGGCGGGCGAACAAGCTCTTCGACGGGTGCAGGTCGTGGTACTGCAGGTCCATGGCCGCAAGGCGGGCATCACCCCACTCGAGCCCGTGACGCTCGCGGTAGCCGTCGATCACGCGCAGCTTCGCCACCCAGTCGAGTCGGTCGGCCAGGCGCATGGGGTCGGCTTCGAGGTCGGTGAGCACCTCCTCCCAGACGCGCAGTACGTCGGCGGCCCCTCCCCCGAGGACCTGGTCCCCGTGCTCGGCCACGTAGGCCGAGGCCCGGTCGAGGAGGGTCCATTGCACCGCCATGGCCGTGGTGGTGGATCCGTCGGCCAGGCGGAGCGGCTGGCGCAGCGAGAGGTCGTAGGACACCTGGCGTAGAGCCCACACCGGCGCGTCGAACCGCACCGGAGGGCCGAGCCAGTCGTCCTCGATCATGGCCAGCAGCAGGCCCGTTGTCCCCACCTTCAGGAAGGTCGCCGTCTCCGAGAGGTTGGCGTCCCCCACGATGACGTGCAATCGCCGATACTTCTGCGGGTCGGCGTGGGGCTCGTCACGGGTGTTGACGATCGGGCGCTTGAGCGTTGTCTCGAGCCCCACCTCCTCTTCGAAGAAGTCGGCCCGTTGCGTGAGCTGGAACGGGACCTTGTCGGGCCCGAGGCCCCCGGCCTCGCTGCCCACCTTGCCGGCGCCGATGTAGAGCTGGCGGGTGATGAAGTGTGGCGTGATCCGGGCCACGATCCGGCTGAACGGCGTGGCCCGATCCATCAGGTAGTTCTCGTGCGTCCCGTAGGAGTTGCCTTTTCGGTCCGAGTTGTTCTTGTAGACGACGAGCTCCTGGCCCGGCGGGAGCATCGAGCCGACCGCGACCATGGATCGGCGCAGGATCTCCTCCGCCGCCTTGTCCCACACGACCACCGACCGAGGATCGGCGCACTCGGGGCCGGAGAGCTCCGGATGGGCGTGATCCACGTAGTAGCGGGCACCGTTGGTGAGCACGGCGTTGACGAGGTTGGTCTCGACGTCGGGAGGAAGCGCCGCGTAGGGGCTGATCCCACGGGCATCGTTGGCCGGCGACTCGTCCTCGAAGTCCCAGTCGACCTTGGCCGTGTGGGGCTGCCCCGCTCGGCGTTCGACCTCAGCCAGGTAGGCGTTGATGAGCATAGACGAGGCGGTGATGGGGTTCGGGTCCTCCACACCACGGTGGATGATGCCGAACTCCGTCTCGACTCCGAAGATCTTGGGGAGCGCCACCGGGGACCTAGAGGTACTGGCCGGTGGCGACCCGCTCGATGGAACGGCCGCCTTCGGCGCCCTTGTCGAGGTGCGACTTCACCAACGTGCGGACATAGACGATCCGCTCGCCCTTCTTGCCCGAGATCTTCGCCCAGTCGTCCGGGTTGGTCGTGTTGGGGAGGTCCTCGTGCTCCTTGAACTCCTGGTGGATCGACTCGATCAGATCGGCGACCTGAACACCACGGTCGCCGTCGTCGATCAAGCGCTTGATGGCGAGCTTCTTGGCTCGCCGAACGATGTTCTCGATCATGGCCCCTGAGGAGAAGTCCTTGAAGTACATGATCTCCTTGTCGCCGTTGGCGTAGGTGACTTCGAGGAACTGGTTCTCCTCGTCCGTGCGGTACATCTCGGCCACCGTCTGCTCGATCATGGCCAGCACCGCCTTGTGCGGGTCCCCGCCGCCGAGCGTGGCCACCTCGCCGGCGTCGAGCGGGATCTCGGGCGTGAGGTACCGACCGAAGATCTGCGCCGCCGCCATCTCGCTCGGACGCTCGATCTTGATCTTCACGTCGAGGCGGCCGGGGCGCAGGATGGCCGGGTCGATGAGGTCTTCGCGGTTGGAGGCGCCGATGACGATCACGTTCTTGAGCGCCTCGACGCCGTCGATCTCGGTGAGCAGCTGAGGCACGATGGTGGACTCGATGTCCGAGGAGATGCCCGTACCACGGGTGCGGAACAACGAGTCCATCTCGTCGAAGAACACGATGACGGGCCAGCCTTCCTCGCTCTTCTCCCTGGCTCGTTGGAACACGAGCCGGATCTGGCGCTCGGTCTCGCCCACGTACTTGTTGAGCAGCTCCGGACCCTTGATGTTGATGAAGTAGCTGCGAGCCTGGCGGTCGCCCGAGTGCTCCGCCACCTTCTTGGCCAGGGAGTTGGCCACCGCCTTGGCGATGAGCGTCTTGCCGCAGCCGGGAGGGCCGTAGAGCAGGATCCCCTTCGGGGCCGGCAGCTTGAACTCGAGGAAGAGGTCCTGGTGCAGGAACGGGAGCTCGACGGCGTCCTGGATCATCTCGATCTGCTCGTCGAGGCCACCCACGTCCTCGTAGGAGATGTCGGGCACCTCCTCGAGCACGAGCTCCTCGACCTCCGGTCTCGGGAGCTTCTCGAGCACGAGGCCCGACCGACCGTCGACCAGCAGCGTGTCGCCGGCTCGGAGCTTCTCGCCCAGCAACTCCTCGGCCAGCTCCACCACCCGCTCCTCGTCGGCCCGACCCACGACCATGGCCCGGTGCCCGTCTTCGAGGACCTCCTTGAGCGTCACGATCTCGCCCTGGGAGTCGGGCTGGCGGACGAGCACGACGTTGAGCGACTCGTTGAGCACGACCTCTGAGCCGCGGGACAGCTCCGTGGTCCCGAGCTCGGGATGCACGGCCACGCGCATCTTGCGCCCGCCGGAGAACACGTCGACGGTTCCGTCCTCGTTGGCCCCGAGCAGGGTGCCGTAGGCCGATGGCGGCTGCGTCAGCTTGTCGACCTCGTCGCGCAGCGACGAGATGTGGTCACGCGCTTCGCGCAGGGTGTAGGTGAGCTTCTCGTTCTGGGAGACAGCCTGCGCCAGTTGGCCCTTGGTCTCCAGCAACCGCTCTTCGAGCGTGCGCACGCGCTTCGGCGCGTCCTGGACGCGCCGACGCAGGGTGGTCACCTCGTCTTCGAGGAGGTGGGCCTGTTCACGCAGGTCTTCCAGCTCGCGGTCCGGTGTGGGCTGGGCATCGTCGACACGGGGCTCGTTGACGGCGACCACCTCCTTCGAATCGGGCTCGATCGGACCATACACGGGCACGCCGGCGATGCGGTGGCTCGGCGCGCACCACCCCGCACGGCCTGATTCTCCCGGGATGCGCCGTGCTTATTCTCGGCGGGGTTACACTGCACCCACGAGCCATGCGATGGCGCAGCTCCCACACGAGAGGTACAGGCGAATGGGAATGAAGGTCTGGATCGATCAGGATCTCTGCACGGGTGATGGTCTCTGCGAAGAGATCTCCCCTGCCGTCTTCACCCTCTTGGACGACGGCCTCGCCTATGTCAAGGACACCACCAAGGTCTACAGCGACCCGGGCGGCGCCGCGGGCATGGCCGAGATCCCCGACAAGGAGCTCGAGGGCGTCATCGAATCCGCCGAGGAGTGCCCCGGCGAATGCATCTTCATCGAGGTCGAGTAGCCGATCGGCGGCTCAGATCCGTCACCTGCGGCACCTGATCAGCGGAGGCACGTCCCGGCCTGCGTCTCGCCGGAGCGTCCGGCGGCGAGCACCCCGTCGACCTCGGCCATGGTGAGGGCGTAGGCCACACCGGACCGGTCGGTGGCGATGGCGAACACCATCCCGATCACGGAGCCGGAAGGGTCGATCACCGGCGCACCGGAATCGCCGGGTCGCAGCGAGGCGGCCATCTCGAGCACCTCGCGGTCGGCGCCGGGAGCACCGTAGATGTTCCGGCCGGTGGCATCGATGACGCGAGCGACCGACGCGGGGGCGAGACGCAAGGGCTCGCCCCCGGGATGGCCGAAGACGGCGCCGACGTCGCCGGCGGCCGCGTCACCACGCGCCAGGGCCGGACGCCCGAACGACGACACGGCCAGCACGGCGATGTCGCGCGACGGATCGAAGGCGACGACGTCGGCGTCGAACCGCTCCCCGTCGTCGCGCACGACCTGCGGCTGGTCGTTGCCGGCCACCACGTGGGCGTTGGTGACCACCAGTCCGTCGTCGATCACCCACCCCGTACCTTCGGCCACCTGACCGCAGCTCTCGGACAGGATCATCACGACCGAGCGCGCCGCCTGCGTGGCCGTCGCCCCATCGAGGCCGCTGGCCTCCGGCGGTGGGCCGACATCGGGCGTGGCCTGCAGAGAGTCGAAGACCTCGGGGAACTGCCCCGGACCGAGGAACGACCGCAGCGACTGCACGGCATCCGGTGGATCAGGGAGCCGCTGATCCAACTGCTTGGCGATCTCCGACGTCTTGACCTGCCGGGCCACGTCGCCGGTCGTGCCACTCAACAGGGGCAGCAGCAACCAGACGATCAGCAGCATGCCCACGACGCCGGCGACGGCGCCGGCCAAGCGGTCCACGGTGTCGAGGCTTGCGCCCTCGTCGACCGGTGCCACCGGCCGCCAACGCGCCCCGAGGGTGAAGCCGGCCGCCTGGCCCACCAGGGCGCCGGCGAACACGAGCCCGAGCGACAGCCCCAGCGTGCCGGCCTCGCCCAGGTCGAGCAGCTTCACGAGCGGCGGCAGCAGCCGGACGGCCGCGAAGAGGCCGACGACCAACCCGGCCCATGACAACACCCGCGTGATGAAGCCGAGTCGCCAGCCGCCGATGCCGGCCACGATCATCCCGCCGAACACGACGAGGTCGAACAGGTTCACGGCGTCGACCCGTTCAGGAGGTGCGAAGTCGGCCGTGGGTGAGGAAGCCCGTGTGAGCAACCATGCGGTGGTCCGGCCGCACGGCCTGGCCCTCGACGTGCCAGGTCCGGTGCAGGACCTCGAGCGTCTGGATCTGATCGAAGCCCTGCTCGATCAAGGCGTCGGTCACCCGCATGACCTGGGTGACGCTCGGCGTGTAGGCGAGCAGGATCCCTCCGGAGCGCAGCGCACCCGGCGCGTGGGGCACGACCTGCCATGGCTCGGGCAGATCGAGCACCATCCGGTCGAAGCCTGCGCCGTCGATGCCGTCATAGCTGCTGCGCTCTTGGGTGTGGTAGCGGGCCAGCGCCTCCTCCCCGAGGAACGACTCGACGTTCTCACGGGCCCGAGCCAGGAAGTCGGCACGTAGCTCGTAGCCGGTGATGATGGCGCCGGCTCGCAACATCGCCATCGACAGCGCACCCGAGCCGAGCCCCGACTCGAACACCCGTAGGCCGGGTGCGATGTCGGCGACCATCAAGATGGTGGCCAGGTCCTTGGGATAGATGACCTGGGCGCCGCGCGGCATCTTGTAGACGAAGTCCGACAGGGTCGGCCGGTAGACCGAGAACTTCATGCCCCGGGCCGAAGCGACGACCCGGCCTTCGTCCTGGCCGAGGAGATCGTCGTGCTTCACGGGACCGGCGTGCGAGTGGAACTCGCCTCCCGGCTTGAGCACCAAGAGGTATTGGCGCTGCTTGGCATCGATCAGCAGGACGCGCTCACCCGGTTCGAGCGGTCCGGTCACGTGGTAGCTCCCGTCTCTCTCCGTCCGAGCACGACCGGCACCGACTCCACCGTCGGCACGACGCCCTCGGCTGGCATCTCGCCACCGGCTCGCTCCACCAGCTTGCAGAACGCGCACACCTCGTTGGTGGTGGGCGCGCCGCACGAGGTGCACGGCTGCAGCCCTTCCTGGTCAGCCTCGGCCTCCGGACGGAACAGGGCGGAGGCTCGGGCGAGGAAGCCGTGGTAGAAGTCGAACTTCGACCCTGGCGACTGCGCCTCGATCTCGTTCAGCGCCTCCTTGTAGCCGAGGTGCTTGTTGCCGACCGCCATCGGGCACTCGTCGACGATGTAGTCGATGCCCCGAAGCACGCACCACGCGGCCATCTCCCGCTCGCCGAGGCGGATGAGCGGCTTCACCTTGCGGGGAAACCCTGGGCGGGCGGGCAGCACGGGGAGCTGGCGGCCCAGGTAGTCCGTCTGCCAGCGCAGCACGTTGCCGAACAGCACGGCGGCCTCGTCGTCGAGGTTGTGGCCGGTGGCCACCACGTCGTAGCCGTGCTCGATGGCGACCTTGTCGAACAGGTGCCGCTTGGACAGGCCGCACGCCGAGCACGGCGCCCGGCGGGCGGCTCGGGAGCCGGCCGGCACGTCGTAGCCGAAGTCGGTGGGTAGGTCCACCTCGAGGAGGCGGTAGCCCCGCTCCCCCGCGAAGGCCCGGGCGTGGTCGCCGGACGTGTCCGAGTAGTCACCGATGCCGAGGCCGAGGTAGAGGCCGTCCACCTCATACCCGAGGTCGATCAGGATGTCCCACAGACCCAGCGAGTCCTTGCCGCCCGACACGGCCACGAGCACCCGACTCCCCGGGGCGATCATGTCGAAGTCCTTGATGGCCTTCTCGACCTGGTCGCGACAGAGCCGCAGGAAGTGCTCGGTGCAGAAGTTGGCGTTGTGGCGCCGGATGTCGATCACGGCCGGGCCGCGGCAGACGCGGCACTTCACGACGACACCTCGAACGCGCCGCCCGAGATCACGGCCCGCACCTCCACCGAGTCAGCGTCTTCGAGAAGCTCGTCGCTGGTGACCAGCGTGTCGCCCTTGATCACGAGGACGGACTCACGGTTCAGCTGGAGCCGGTCCAACAGGGCGTGGACGCGCATGGGTCCTTCGAACTCGAGCTCGCGGCGGGGGTTGCGCAGGAGGACCTTCACGACGCCCATGATGGCGCAGCCACGGGGGTGGGCCGCCAACCGGCACGGAGCAGGGCGATCACGAGGAGCGATGGCCACGACGTCGCGCCGGTGGGCGGTAGGTGACCTGCACCGTCTCGCCTGGCTGGATCGCGCCCTGCCACACGACCCCGCCGTCCTTGCCCCACGCCACCTTCGCCGCCCGCGCCAGCCACAGCACGGCACCGAGCACGAGCCACGGACGGCTGCCCTGGAACAGGCCGCGATCGAGGGCGGCGTTGCGCAGTGCGCGCAACATCAAACCCGCCGGATCTCGAAGACGGTGGCCGATTTCCGACCACGTCGCCGACCGAGGAGGAAGCCCACGACGACGACCGCGGTGACGACCACCACCGCCACCGTGACCGCGTAGGAGCGGGCATCCTCGGAGAAGGAGTCGACCTCGCCCTGCAGCTCGCGGAACTTCGCCTCGATGTCATCCGGGCCGATCGACCCGTGGCGGGCGATGGGGGCGTCGAGTCGATCGTCGGCGTCGGTCATGGCGTCACCTTGTTGGCCTTGCGGGTCATGCCGGCTACGGCGAGGGCCGCCACGACGGCCAGCGCCAGCGCGGTGGCGACGTAGGGGAACCACGACAGGTTGCCGTCGAACGTGTCGCCGGTCTCCGACTGCAGCGCCCGGAGCATGGACATGGCGAGGAAGAACACTCCGAGGACGACCAGCAGCGATCCACCGATGCCCCAGGCCAGGTAACGGCCGAGGTTCTTGAGGGGGTCGACGGTCTGTTGCTTGGCGTACGTCTGGAGGAGGAGCCACAGCTCCCGGATGATGTCGCCCGTGCTCTTCGGTTGCGCCACGCTCGTCGACGTCTCCACTGCTCGCGTCCGGCACCGCGACCGAACGGTCGGGCTGGCAGAGCATACCTGGGTCGATCCGGAGGGTCGGCGGTCCCTGTCCCGAGGAGGGCACTCGGCTTGATCACCGAGCGAGGGGCGATGTCCGTAGTCTGGCGAAGAACGGAACGGAGTCGGACAGGATGCAGTGTCGGGTGTGTGGAGAGCTGGGCGAGGCGACGACCGGCGCCTGCGCGGTGTGCGGAACGCCCGACGCGCCACCGGAGACACCCCGCCACCTTCCGGTGATCGTGACCCCGCCCTCGACGTTCGCCGCCGGCCCGCCGCCGTTCGACGAACCCCCTCATCCCGCACCCACCTCGCCGCCGCCGCTCGCCGCCGGACCGAACTGGCCCGTCGTCGCCGTCGGCATCACCGTGGTGTTCGTGCTGCTCGGGCTCGGCATGATCTGGCGGTCGTCGACCGCAACGCCACCGCCGGACCCCGATCAGGTGCTCTGGGCCCAGCCTCCAATGACTGCGACCACCGCACCGCCTCCCCCCGCCCTCTCGGTGCCGCCCGCCGGCTTCTCGCCGGTCGAGCTGCGTCGGTCGCTGGGCGACGCCGTGGTTCCCCTGCTCCTCGACGGCTGCGGGACGACCCGCACCGCGACCGGGGTGGCGATCGCCCCGAACCAGCTCCTCACCTCTGCCGACGTCGCCCGCCTCGATGCCTCCCCGTCGCTGCAGCTCCCGTCGGTGTTCACGTCCGGGCGCACCGTCGGGGTGGCCCGCCAGCGGGGCATCGCCGTGGTCGAGGTCACGAAGGGGCTGCCCGACTACTTGGGCTGGGCCGATCCCGATGCGATCACGCCCGGGCTGGCGGTGATCGTCGTCGGATACGAGGCGCTCGGCGATCCGGTGACGGTCCCGGCTCGCATCGACGAGGTGATCGAGGTGGGCGGCGTCGCCACCACGGCGACGATCAGCGGAGACCTGCCCGACGGAGTCTCCGGCGCGCCGGCGGTGACCGAGGACGGTCGGATCGCCGGGGTCGTCACCGCCGTCGACTCCGCGTCCGGCCAGGCCACCATGCTCCTGTCCGCGCCCGCCACCGAGTCGTTCGGGCTGATCGTGGGCGACCCCTCACCGGTCGAGCCCGACTGCGAGGAGCGCGTCGACACCGCCGTCGATTCCTACGGGGACGACCCCGCGCTCGATGTCCTCTATGACGATTGCGGGTGGGGCGATCCGTTCGCGTGCGATGAGCTCTACCAGGCCTCGGGGGCCGGAACCGCGTACGAGCTCTTCGCCCGCACGTGCGGCACTCGGCGCCCGGATGGCCGCGGCTATTGCGCCCAGCGCTATCTGGGTGGCGCCATGCCGCCGCCGGGTGAGCCCCAGGATCCGCTGGGTCGGGATCAGCCCGTCGTCCCTGGCGGCTGATCGCCGAGATCGAGTCGCAGGCGTGCCTCGAGGACCTCATCGTCCTCGAGCAGCATGGCTTCGAGCAGGTCGAGGCGCGATGCGGCCGTGGGCACGGTCAGCAGACGCTGCTGGTCGCTCGTGCCCACCGGGGCCACGGCCACGATCTGGAAGCAGGCCAGAGCGGGATCGTCGCTCAACTCGAAGGTGGCGTCGGCAACGGCGTCGCCCAACTCGGCGTGCACGGCCAGCGACCGTCGCAACCGGGTCAGCACGGCGCCCATGCGATCGCTCGAGACCTCCGCTCCGCCGACATCCGGCCAGTCGGTCACCTCGGCCCGCGGGTAGGGCTCGTCCGGCAGCCAGCCCTCGATCTTCACGCGACGATCACCGACGGCACCGATGGCCCACCGTCCATCGGGGAACGTGACCGCCTCGATGATCCGGGCCACCGTGCCCACCATCGAGCGCACGTCTCCTCCGCCGACCTCGCTGCCCCGTTCGATGAGGACGACGCCGAACTCGCCTTCACCGGCCAGGCAGTCGGCCACGAGCTGGCGATAGCGCTCCTCGAACACGTGCAACGGCAGGGCCATGCCCGGCACCAGCACACTGCCGAGGGGGAACATGGGCAGCACGGCCATGGCGCACGCTACCGTCCGCCCGGAGCCGGACGGCGGGTCCGGCGACCACATGCCCCGCCACCGACCTCGTGGCGGCGTCAGCCGGAGGTGACGGGGAGAGGCTCGAGCGAGGAGACGGGCGGAGCGTCCGGGTAGGCCACGAGCACGTTCGCCAGCTCGTCCTGCAAGGCCGTGGTGGCGTCGGGGTCCCCCGTCGGCGGGATGTTCACGACGAAGGCGAAGGTGAGCTGCGACCCGGGGACGGTGTCCGCGTAGCCGGCCAAGCCGAGCACCGAGTTCAGCGTTCCGGTCTTGGCCCGGATGCGACCCTCGGCCGGTGTGCCCCCCATGCGTTGGAAGAGGGTCCCGCTCTCCGACGCCACGGAGAGGTTGTCCACGATCGGGCTGTCCTGCGGCTCGACGGCCAGCAAGGCAGCCAGGAAGCGGCAGGTCGTGCGGTTCCCCTCGTCCAGGCCGGAACCGTCGTTGAGCACCAGCCCATCGATCGGCAGACCCCGAGCAGCGAGCACGTCGCGCACGGCGGCGAGACCATCTGCGGTCGTTCCCGGTCGCTCGGGACTCCGGCCGAGCTCCTTCAGCAGGAGCTCGGCTGCGTAGTTGTCGCTCCAGCCGAGCACCTCGCTGAGCACGTCGCGCAGCGGCGGCGACTCGTGGCGGGCCACCTCGGTCGTGACCGTCGGCGCCCGCCCGGTCGTCGGTTCACCGGAGAAGGTCACCCCCCGGTCTTCGAGAAGGGTCTGCATCGTCTGGGCGGCGAGCAACGTGGGCTCCCCCGGCCTTCGGACGTCGGCCGGCTCGTCGGGATCGACGGACAGCCCGGTCACCCCGTCGTTGACGGTGAGCGCCGACAGCGGACCCACCGTGTCCTGCCGCTGGTAGCGGTCGGGCCACGAGTCGACGTACCGCACGTCGTCGTAGCGGCCGTCGTCGCCGACGACGCGTCCTCGCACCTCACGGACGCCCGACGCCACGACGGCATCGGCCAGGTCGTCGAACGACGAGGTCAGGCGGTTGTCGCGGTCCTGGAGGGTCACGAGGTACCCCGGGGTGACGAGCAGGGGATCGCCGCCGCCCACCAGGAAGAGGTCGCCGTCGACGACGCCGACGACGGGCTCGCTCCCCGTACGCACCTCGGTGACGGCCCGGTGGTCCGGTCCGAGGCGCTCGAGGGCGGCGAGCGACGTACCCAGCTTGTGCGTGGACGCCGGGGCGAGCGGAAGGTCGGGGTTGCGTTCGTAGACGACCCGGTCACCGTCTCTCACGACGAGGCACGACGAAGTCGGCGCCCGGTCCATGAGGTCGTCGGCCACCACGGCCACCGCCGCATCGGCACGATCGGCGATGAGCAGATCCGGGACGCGGCGGGCCGAGAAGATCGGCGTCACCAAGCGCGGCACGACCGACGACACCGCCGGCGGCACCTCCTGGGCCCCGACGGGCGCGACGCCGACCAAAGCCACCGAGGTGGCGAGGGTCGCGGCGATTCCCCAGCGACGGGAGCGGGGTCGACGGCTCACGACCGCCGCGCTCTCCACGAGGCGACCTGCCACAGGTGGTCGAGGGCGGTGATCGCTCGATCAGCCGACGGATAGCAGTAGCGGCCGCTCTCCACCACGCCGCGAACGGCTGCGTTCTCGCGATCGGCCACCGCCAGTTCGGTGGCGACGAGGATGGGCTTGCCCACCTCCTGCGACAGCTCGGCGGCCACGGTGGCGTAGCGGTGGTCCTGCCGCTCGTGGAAGGCGGCGATGCGCTCGAGACCCCAGTCGGGGAAGAAGGGGCCCTGCTCCTCGAGTCGTCCCTGGTTCGACTGGATGCCCATGCCGAGCAGGACGACAGCGTCGATGGCGCGATGCCGGGCCACGATGCCGAGCACGGTGGGAATCGTGTCCTTCGTCTCGCCACCGGCGAGATCGATGGGGTTGTTCCGGCTCCATCGAGGCGGGAGCTCGGCATCGAGCGCGGCAAGGAGGTCGTCGGGCAGCTCGGCCAAGGTCAGCGAGCTGCGATGGACGGCGTCGGCCGTGACCACGCCCCAACCGCCCGCTGTTGTCATGACGGCCACGTTCCCGCCGCGGGGCAGCGGTTGGGTGACGAAGCTCGCCGCGGCCTCGAACGCCTCCTCGATGGTGGTCGCCCGGGTGGCGCCGGCCTGGCGCACCATGCCGTCGAACACACGGTCGTCGGTGGCGAGCGATCCCGTGTGGCTGGCCGCGGCGCGGCGGCCGCCAGCGGTGGCGCCCCCCTTCACGACGACCACGGGGATCTTGCCGGCCACCTCGCGCAGCGTGTCGTAGAAGGCCCGACCGTCGGGGATCCCCTCGACGTACACCAGGGCCACGTCGGTGGCGGGATCGCCGGCGTAGAACCGGAGCACGTCGGTGACGCCCACCGCTGCCGCGTTCCCCGCCGAGAGCGCTCGGCTCACGCCCACGCCGCTGACCTTGGCCAGGTTCATGAACGACGACACGAAGTTGCCCGACTGGCTCACGATGCCGATGCGCCCTGCCGGCGGGTACGGGGCGACGATCTGCGCGCACAACGAGGCCGGCGTCGAGACCAGGCCCTGGCCGTTGGGCCCGACCAGCAGGATGCCCAACTCGTCGGCCAGGGCGACGAGGTCATCCTGGGCCCGGCGCCCGTCCTCGCCGGACTCGCCGTAACCGGCCGACGCCAAGAAGGCGGCGGTGATGCCCCGGTCGGCGGCCTGGCGGAGCAGGCCTGCGTTGGTGGAAGCGGGCGTGCACACGAACACGAGGTCGGCGGCACCGTCGGGCACGTCGGCCAGCGACGTCAGGGTCTCGATGCCGAGCACGGTGGCGCCGTCTCGGTTGGTGGCGAACACCCTGCCGGCGTAGCCGCAGGCCAGGATGTTGTGCAACGCCACGAAGCCGAACTTGCCCGGGTGGGTCGACGCTCCGGCCACGACGACGCCACGCGGTTCGAACAGGGCCCGGAACTGCTCGTCGGTGCCGGCCATCAGTTCGCCACCTGCCCGACGAGCACCTCGACCAGCGCGTCGACGGCGATCGGTCGCCCGTCGACCACGATCAGCGGGTTCAGATCTGCCGAGCACAGGTCGGGCGTGGCCACTGCCGCGTCGGACAACCCGACGACGACGTCGACCAGCGCCTGCCGGTCGACCACGGGCTCACCCCGGAACTCGCCGAGCAGCGCTTGGGTCTGCAGGCTGTCGATCATGTCCTCGGCGTCGACGCGAGACACGGGCACGAGTCGCACGGCCACATCGGCCAAGGCTTCGGCCAGGATGCCACCGACGCCCAGCAGCACCGTCATCCCGAACTGGGGGTCGAGGGCCAGGCCGGCGATGAGCTCCCGATTGCCTCGCAGCATCGGTGCCACCAGGACCGACACGCGGCCGTCGGCCGGCGTGGCTGCGGCGAGGAGGTCGGTGGCGGCGGACCGCACGGCCTCGGCATCACCCAGCGCCAGGCGCACCAGCCCGCGCTCGGTCTTGTGGGCGATGGCATCGCCGCAGAGCTTGGCCACCACGGGATAGCCGAGCACTTCTGCCGCGGCCACCGCACCCTCGGCATCGTCGGCCAGCACCTCGGCGGCCACGGCCACGCCGAACGAGGCCAGAAGGGTCTTGGATGCGGACTCGGACAGGGTGCGGCTCGTACGGGCCGACGCATCAGGGGGTGCGGACATGGAGACCTACCCTACTGGCGACGAAGGAAGTGAACGGGTAGGCGGACGAGCCTCTCGGCTCGCCTCCCGAGCGGAGGACCGATGACGCCCCAGCCAGCACACCCACCCATCCGAGGTCTGATCGAGGGCTTCTACGGGCCCCCGTGGACGTGGGAGACGCGCACCACGATGCTCCGCCGCTGTGCCGATCTGGGCTTCACCCACTACGTCTACGCCCCGAAAGACGATCCCTTCCACCGCGACCGCTGGCGCGAGCCCTACGCCGGGACCGACGTGGACCACTTCGGCGCCCTCGTGGCCGACGCACCGGTGCAGGTCGGCTTCGCCGTCTCGCCCGGGCTGTCCATGCGGTACGACGAACCCGACGACCGTCGAGACCTGTTGGCCAAGATCACCCAGATGACCCAGGTGGGCGTGCGCCTCGTGTGCGTGTGCCTCGATGACATCGAGCCACGCCCGGGATTGGGTGCGGACCACGCCTCGCTCGTGCGGTGGCTGCGCCACGAGCTCGACGACGACGTCGAGCTCGTCCTCGTGCCCACCGACTACACCAGCACCTCGCCCAACGAGTACCTCGAGGCTCTGGCTGCGGTCCCCGCCGACGTGCCCATCGCGTGGACCGGTCCGCAGGTGGTGTGCGACGAGATCACCGCTGATGACGCAGCGCGACGAGCCACCGTCGCGGGCGCACGGAAGCCGCTGCTGTGGGACAACTACCCGGTCAACGACGCGTTGATGGCCGACCAGCTCTTCCTCGGGGCGAGCCGTGGCCGTTCGCCCGCTCTCGTCGACGCCTGCGCGGGGTGGCTGGCCAACCCCGGCGTGCAGGCCGTCGCCTCCCTTCCGGCCCTGGCGTCGATCGCCGCCCTGCTCGACGGCGACGATGTGGACGACGGTTGGTGGGCCGAGGTCGAGCGACTCGACGTGGCCGTCTTGGCTGCCGGATGCGTCGGCGCCGCGCCGAACGATCTGGTCCATCGGCTCGCAGGCGCCTCGACCGGGGATCGTCGTCGCGCTGCCCTCGACGAGGCGAGGCACTGGTTCACGCTGGCCAGCACGTGCACGACCAGTGGACTGGGCGACGACGTCGAGCCGTGGGCGGCTCAGCTGCGGGCCGAGGCCGACGTCGCGCTCGTGGCCATCCGCTGCCTGCGACGGTTGTGGGCCTCGGACACCGGGACGCCGGACATCGACGGCGCGACCAGCCAGGGACTGGCGCTCACCGTGCTCTGGCCACCGGTGCGACGCAGCGCCGTCACGGTGCTCGGACCGCGCCTGTCGTTCCGGCCCACGTTCTCGCAGTCGGCCACCGGCACGTGGCGCTGGCACGCCGACGGGATGACGAGCGGAGCCAACGCCCTCGACGCGCTCTGTCACCTGGCCCTCGCGGAGCTGGCTGCGGCCGGCGGGTGACGACGAGGAGTCGGGCCGGCGCGTCGAGGTGAACGCACCTCGACAGCCATGCCAGACTCGCCGCATGACGACCACCGGCAGCGACCCGACCGGCACCTTCGAGGTGTGCATCCTCGAGGCCCGAGCCATCGACGAGATGGTCGGAAAGATCCGCGCTGCCGCCGCGCTCTCCGGCGCAACCGACGCCGTCGCCGCCTGGCGAGCCGAGCACGGCGAGGAGCGATGGGTCCACGTCGGCCACGACCACGCCGTCGTGGGCGAGACCCTGATGTACCTCCACGACGCCCGCGACGGCATGCTCGTGCCCCACGCCCGCTACCCCGACGGCAGCGAGAAGCTCTACACCGACGCCACCCACGCCGCCGCCATCTTCTGACGCCACCACCGAACCCACGAGGTCCATCACATGCGCATCCTGCTCGGCACCGACGGCTCCGATGACGCCATCGCGGCCGCGTCCACGGCACTCGGTCTGCTGGCCGCCGCCGACGAGGTGGTCGTGGTGTGCATCGTGGAGCCACCGTCGGTGGCCACGGCCGGCCTCGAGTCCGGATTCGCCGGCGGCGTCGCTGCACCCGAGCTCGTCGACGAGGCGTGGGCTGCGGCCAAGTCCGACGCCGCGGCCATGCTCGAGCGCACCGTCGCCGCGCTCGAGTCCACCTCTGCGGCGGTCGTCTCGCTGGCCGAGGCCGGTTCGCCAGGGCCCACGTTGTGCCGATTGGCCACCGAGCGCCACGCCGACGTGGTCGTCGTGGGCTCGCGCGGCCGGGGGGCACTGAAGCGTGCGCTGCTGGGATCGGTGAGCTCGCACGTGGTGCACAACGCTCCGTGTGCCGTCCTGGTCGTGCGCGACGAGCAGGACTGACGCCATGGAGATCCTCGCCGCATTGTTCATCGACGGCATCGAGCTCCGATCGGTCCCCGGACCGTCGACGCGGATCGACCTGACCGGGATCCAGTTCTCGGCACCGGCACCGTCGCCTGTTCCGGTCACGCTGGAACCGCACCTCGTCATCATCGTCCGCTGCGGAGCAGACGAGGCCGGCGAGGGCGTGCTCGAGGTCGTCTACCGACGAGGCGACGAACAGGTGGCTCGCAATGTGCAACCCCTCAGCGTCGAGCCGGGCAAGTTCAACTACCGACTCGTCCGAGCCGAGCTCACGTTCGAGGACTACGACGTCATCGACGCCCACTGCCGCCTCGACCAGGGCCCGTTCACCGTGGTCCCCTTCACCCTGCTCCCACCCGTCGACTGAGCCCGTCCGGGCTGGCGCAGGCCCCGACTAGGGTGGGCGGCCGGTCGCCCGATCGTCGGGCGCGGGCGAGAAGGAAGCGTGATCGGTGAGCGACGCCGACCTGCAGCAGCGGTCCATCAACGTCATCCGTGGTCTGGCCATGGATGCCCCCCACGCCGCCCGGTCAGGCCACCAGGGCACGGCCATGGCCCTGGCCCCATTGGCCGACGTGCTGTGGACCCGGATCATGACCTACGACGCGGAGCACCCGGCCTGGCCCGACCGCGACCGCTTCATCCTGTCGGCCGGCCACGCCTCGATCCTGGCCTATTCGATGTTGCACCTCACCGGGTACGGCCTCACCCTCGACGACCTCAAGGCCTTCCGGCAGTGGGGCAGTGCCACACCGGGCCATCCCGAGGTGCATCACACCGCCGGCATCGAGGTCACGACCGGCCCCCTCGGCCAGGGCGTGGCCAATGCCGTGGGGATGGCTCTGGCCGAGCGCTGGCTGCGCTCGACCTACTCGGAGTCCTTGAGCGATCACCACACGTTCGTCGTCTGCAGCGACGGTGACCTCGAGGAGGGCCTCAGCCACGAAGCCGCCTCCCTGGCCGGCCACCTCGGCCTCGGCCGCCTCATCGCCATCTACGACGACAACCACATCTCGATCGACGGACCGACGGAGCTGGCGCTCAGCGACGACGCCGTGGTCCGCTTCACCGCCTACGGCTGGCACGTGGTCGACGGTGGCGAGATCGCCAACGACCCCGATGCCATCGAGGCCGCCATCCGTCTGGCTATGGCCGAGGAAGATCGTCCGTCGCTCGTGGTCATCCGCAGCCACATCGGCTACCCGTCTCCCGACCACACCGATGACCCGGCGGCCCACGGCTACGTGTTCAAAGACGCCGAGATCGCCGCCGCCAAAGCGGCGATGGGGATGCCCGACACGCCGTTCCTCGTACCCGACGACGTTCTCACTCGCTACCGCGCCGCCGGTGTGCGCGGCCGCGGCGCCCGCTTGGCATGGGAGCAGCGGCACGCCGCGGCGGACACGACGTCCTTCGACGCCGCTCTCGCCAGTACCGGGCTCCCCGGTTGGGAAGACCACCTCCCCACCTTCGAGGTGGGCCAGTCCATCGCCACCCGCGTGGCCAGTGGCGCGTGCTTCGCCGCCTTGGTCGACGCCGTGCCCGGCCTGCTCGGCGGCGGCGCCGACCTCACCGGCAACACCGGCACCGAGCTGAAGGGCGAACCGACGCAGTCGTTCGCCACGCCCGCCGGCCGGCAGGTCCACTTCGGCATCCGCGAGCACGCCATGGGCGCCGTGATGACCGGGATGGCGCTGCACGGCGGCACCATCCCGGTCGGGGGCACGTTCCTGGTGTTCAGCGACTACATGCGCCCGGCCGTCCGCCTGGCGGCCATCGCCGACGCCAAGGTGATCTACTCCTGGACGCATGATTCCGTGGGCGTCGGAGAAGACGGGCCCACGCACCAGCCCATCGAGCAGGTGGCCTCGCTGCGCGCCATCCCCGACCTGCGGGTCATCCGGCCAGCCGACGCCAACGAGACGGCGGAGGCATGGCGCCTGGCCATCGGCCACGACGGACCGACGGCGCTCATCCTGAGCCGGCAGAACCTGCCCGTGCTCGACGGGACGGCCGGGGGTGGTCGCGTGGCGCTCGGCGCCTATGCGCTGGTCGATCCGGCCGACCCTCAGATCGTCCTGGTCGGCACCGGCAGCGAGGTGTGGGTCTGTCGAGACGCCGCCGCTCGCCTGGCCGACGAGGGCATCGTGGCTCGTGTCGTGTCCATGCCGTGCTGGGAGCTGTTCGAGGAGCAGGACGCCACCTACCAGGCGTCGGTGCTCGGCACCGACCTCCCCTGCCTGTCGGTCGAGGCCGGCGTCACGTTCGGCTGGGCCCGTTGGGTCGACGATGCCATCGGCATCGACCGCTTCGGCGCCAGCGCCCCCGGCGACGTGGTGCTTGACGAGCTGGGCATCAACGTCGACCACGTCGTCGCCCGCGCCCGCCAGCTCGCCGCGCGCTGACGCCGCCAACCGCGCCAGACTGGTCACCCGACCTCCCCCTCGAAAGACGATTCGCATGGGCTCCTTGCACGACCTCGCCGCCCTCCAGGGCCAGAGCCCCTGGCTCGACAACCTCAAGCGCTCGTGGATCCACGACGGCACGTTGCGCGCCTGGGTCGACCGTGGCGTGCGGGGGCTCACGTCGAACCCGAGCATCTTCGCCAAGGCCATCGAAGGCTCCGCCGACTACGACGAGCAGTTCCGGAGCCTGATCGGCGAGGGCTCGTCGATCGAAGACTGCTACTGGCAGCTCGTGGTCAGCGACATCACCGATGCCCTCGCCATCCTCCGCCCCGTGTTCGACGAGTCCGAGGGGCTCGACGGCTTCGTGTCCGTGGAGGTGGCTCCGTCGCTCGCCCACCACACCGAGGGCACGCTGGCCGCGGCCCGCGCCCTGCACGCCCGCATCGATGCGCCCAACCTCTACGTGAAGATCCCTGGCACCGCCGCCGGGCTGCCTGCGGTGCGCGACGTGATCGCTGATGGCAAGAGCGTGAACGTCACGCTGCTGTTCTCGCTCGAGCGCTATGCCCAGGTCATCGAGGCGTACCTCAGCGGCCTCGAGGCGTGCGACGGCGATCTGGGCGGCGTGTCGTCGGTGGCATCGTTCTTCGTGAGCCGTGTCGACAACGAGATCGATGGTCGACTCGACGCCATCGGTTCCGGCGAGGCCCTCGCCCTGCGCGGCAAGGCCGCCGTGGCCAACGCCCAGCTCGCCTACGAGCTCTTCCTGTCCGCCTTCTCCGGCCCCCGCTGGGAGGCCCTGGTCGCTCGTGGGGCAAGGGTCCAACGTCCGCTGTGGGCCTCGACCTCGACCAAGAACCCCAGCTATCCGGACACCCTCTACGTCGACACGCTGATCGGCCCCGACACCGTGAACACGCTGCCCGACGCCACGCTCGAGGCGTTCGAGGACCACGGCACCGTGGCCCGGACGGTCGATGCCGACCTCGCCGGCGCCCGCGCCGTCCTCGACGCCCTCGCCGCTGTTGGCATCGACCTCGCAGACGTGACCCAGCAGCTTGAGGACGAAGGCGTCGCCTCGTTCCAGGACGCCTTCGACGGTCTGCTCGCCAGCCTGTCGGCCAAGGCCGCGTCGATCGCCTGACGGAGCGAACGATGCACGGGGAGCTCATCGTCGTCGAGGACGTGCCCGGGGAGTTCGCCGAACGCGTCGTCGAGGCGTACCTCGGCCGTCCCGGAGCATCGTTCTCCCTGGCGCTGTCGGGCGGCGACACCGCCCGTCGCTGCTACGAGCGACTGGCCGACGACGCCGCCACCCAGATCGACTGGTGGCAGGTCGACGTCTACTGGGGCGACGAGCGGTGCGTGGACAGCGATGACCCGGCGTCGAACGAGCGACTCGGGCGCGAGGCACTCCTCGACCGCGTCGGCGCCGCCAATGCCGCCTACCCGATGCGCTGCGACGAAGGGCCGGACCCGTACCAGCTCCGGCTCGGGGAGGTGGGCCGACTCGACGTGATCCACCTCGGTCTCGGAGCCGACGGCCACACGGCCTCGTTGTTCCCCGACTCGCCCGCGCTCGTCGCCGCCCCGGGACGGTTGGTCACGCTCAACGAGGATCCGAGCGGCCGCAACCCCCTGCCGCGCATGACCCTGACCTACGCCGGCATCGCCCGCGCTCGCCTCGTGCTGGTCACCGTGATGGGCGAGGAGAAGGCCGACGCCCTCCGCCGGGTCGCAACCGGCGATCCCTCGGCGCCGGCCGCTGCGGTCCAGGCCGACCGGATCGTCTGGCTGGCGGACCCCGCCGCCGCCTCCGCTCTCGACCGCTGACCGGGCCGCCTCAGGCGGTCCGCGGGCGGGTGCGCACCCGATAGCGTGCCCGCATGTCCCGGGACCTGCTGTTCGTGCCGCTCGACGAGCTCCTGTCCCGAGCCCGGGGCGTGCGCGACGCCACCACGGGCACGCGGATCACCTACTCGCCCAAGGTGTTCATCCCGCTGACCATGTTGTGCCGTGATCGTTGCGGGTACTGCACGTTCGCCCAACCTCCGGCTCGACTGGGGTCGCCCTACCTCTCGACCGACGAGGTCCTGGCCATCGCCCGGGCCGGCGCCCGCGCCGGGTGCCACGAAGCGCTCTTCACGCTGGGCGAGCAGCCCGAGGACCGCTACCCGGTGGCGGCGGCGTGGCTGGCGGACCACGGCTACGCGTCGACGGTCGACTACCTCGTCGCCATGTGCCAGCTCGTGCTCGATGAGACCGGCCTGCTCCCCCACGCCAACGCCGGCGCACTCTCGTCCGACGAGTTGGCGCGCCTGCGGGCCGTCTCGCCGAGCCAGGGCATGATGATCGAGACGCTCCGAGACGACCTCGATTGCCACCGTGGCGCCCCGGACAAGGTCCCGGCGCGGCGGTTGGCCACGCTCGACGCCGCCGGTGAGCTCGGCATCCCGTTCACGACCGGCATCCTGGTGGGGATCGGCGAGGGGCGCGAGGACCGGATCGACGCCCTGGAGGCCATCGCCGCCAGCCATCGCCGTCACGGCCACGTGCAGGAGGTGATCGTCCAGAACTTCCTGCCGAAGGACGGCACCGCCATGCACCTGTCCCCTCCGTGCCCGCCCGACGACTTCCTCGAGGCCATCGCCCTGGCCCGCCTCATCCTTCCGTCCGAGGTCCACATCCAGGCGCCGCCGAACCTGTCGGACGACTTCGGCGTGCTGCTCGACGCCGGCATCGACGACTGGGGTGGCGTGTCGCCGGTGACTGCCGACCACGTGAACCCCGAGCGCCCATGGCCCGCCCTCGACCAGCTCCGGCAGGCCACCGAAGCCCGCGGCATGGTCCTCGCCCCGCGGCTGACGATCTATCCCGAGCTGGCGCTGGATCCCGACCGCTGGCTCGATGACGGGTTGCGCTTCGCCGTGCTCGACCGATCCGATGCCGAAGGCCTGGGTCGAGACGACCCGGGGTCGGTGTTCGTGCAACGCCTCAAGCCACCCACGCAGGCCCAGGCCGACGAAGGTGTCGAGATCCTCAACCTCGGCCCACGCTCGACGGCGTGGTACTCAGGCGCGTCGGTGCCGCCTCCGGCGCTCGTCCCCGGTCGAGCGGCCGCCGGCGGTGCCGTGCGCGAGGTGCTCGACGGCGTCCTGCTCGGCCAGGAGACGGGCATCGACGAGATCGTCACACTGTTCGGTGCACGTGGCCCGGAGGTGGCGGCCGTGTGCCAGACGGCCGACGAGATGCGGCGCGCCACCGTGGGCGACACCGTGACCTGGGTGCACAACCGCAACATCAACTACACCAACGTGTGCACCTTCAAGTGCAAGTTCTGCGGCTTCTCCAAGGGTCCGCTGTCACTCAACCTGCGCGGGTCCCCCTATCTGCTCACACTCGAGGACATCGCCGGCCGGGTCCGCGAGGCCGCCGACCTCGGAGCCACGGAGGTGTGCCTCCAAGGCGGCATCCACCCGGACTTCGATGGCAACTACTACCTCGACGTCACGCTCGCCGTGAAGGACGCCGCCCCGCACATGCACGTGCACGGCTTCACCGCACTGGAGGTGACCGAGGGGGCCAGACGGCTGGACGAGCCCCTCGCCTCCTATCTGGCCCGGCTGCGCGATGCCGGCCTGGCCACGTTGCCCGGCACGGCGGCCGAGATCCTCGACGACCCGGTACGCGCCATCCTGTGCCCCGACAAGATCAACACCGACGAGTGGTTGGATGCCCATCGCACCGCCCACTCGGTCGGGCTTCGCTCCAACGTCACCATCATGTTCGGTGCGGTCGAGCAACCCGTCTCGTGGGCCCGCCACATGGTCCGCACGCGCGACCTCCAGAAGGAGACGGGCGGCTTCACCGAGTTCGTTCCCCTGCCGTTCGTCCACATGGCCACGCCGCTATACCTGCAGAAGCGAGCCCGTCGGGGGCCCACGTTCCGCGAGACCCTGTTGATGCACGCCGTAGGACGGATCGCGTACCATGGCACCATCGACAACATCCAGGTCTCGTGGGTCAAGCTCGGCGTCGACGGCGTCCGCCAGATCCTGCAGTCGGGCGCGAACGATCTCGGCGGCACGCTGATGGACGAGAACATCTCCCGAGCCGCTGGCGCGAGCCACGGCCAGGGCATGGAGGCCGGCGACTTCGCCGAGCTGGTGGCGCCGCTGGGTCGACCCCTCGAGCAGCGCACCACGCTCTACGGTCGCGTTGCCGTCGCCTGAGGCGGCTGTGGGTCAGCCGTGGTCGTCAGGCGCACGGAGGATGCCGACCGCCTTCTCGACGGCTCGGCGCGCCCGCGTGAGACGACGTTCGTCGATCGGCAGCTCGGTACCGCCGGCGTCGATCGATTCCTGCAGGCGTTGGATGGCCAGGTCGGCCAGCTCCTCGCTGATCGCCTCCAGCCGTCGACGGATGTCCTCGAACTCATCAGCCATCCCCCCTTCCTAGCGGAGCGACCACGAGGGGCCGGACGAACCTCTACATTGCGTGCACATGGCAACCACCGAGCGCGACCTCGCCGACATCCACGAGTGGGTGTCGATCGACGTCGACGGCGAGACGTACCAGTTCGACCTCACCTTCCTGACCAGCTCGTGGCAGTGCATCTTCGGCGCCGGCTGCCCGGGCATCGGCGACCGCCCTGCACCAGAGCTCGAGCACGGCTGCTGCACGCATGGCGCGCACTTCCATGACAAGCCCGACCGACGTCGGGTGGAGCGCCTCATCGAGCAACTCACCGATGCCGAGTGGCAGCTGCGGGCAGTAGCCGAAGCGGCCGGCGGCGCCGTGGCCAAAGACGAGGACGGGGCCTGGGTCACTCGCACCCACGACGGCGCCTGCATCATGCTCAACCGACCTGACTTCGCCGCCGGCGCCGGGTGCGCCCTGCACGCCGCCGCCCTGGCCCGCGAGGAGCGCCCCATCGACTGGAAGCCCTACGTCTGCTGGCAGCTTCCACTTCGCCTCGACTTCCATGTCGATGACCACGGCCACACCACGAACATGCTGCGCGAGTGGAAGCGACGCGACTGGGGTCCCGGCGGTGACGAGTTCCACTGGTGGTGCACCGAGTCCCCTGAGGCGTTCGTCGGTCGAGAGCCGGTGTTCGTCTCCCTGCGCGAGGACATTGTCGAGCTCGTGGGCCAACCTGCCTACGATGCCCTGGTCGCCCACCTGGACGCGCTGCCGGTGGAGCAACTGCTCCCCCACCCTGCTCGCCGACCTCGACGAACCCAACCGGCCTCGGCCGACCACCGACCGCCGGAACCCCTCAGGGCACAGGCCTGAACGACCGACAGGGAACACATGATCTCGTTCAACGCAGAGAACGTCGAAGCGACCGCCAAGGAGGCCGGCCTCCTCCTCCCCCACTTCGTCGTCGACCAGCTGGTGGCCGCCATCGACGCGGGCAAGCACGTGATCCTCACCGGCCCTCCCGGCACTGGCAAGACCACGATGGCCTACCTGGCCGCCGAGGTCGCCCAACGGGCGATGATGTGCACCGGCTACCTCCCCACGACGGCCACGAGCGAGTGGACGACGTTCGAGACGATCGGTGGACTGCAGCCCACCGCCGACGGCCTCATCTACCGTCCCGGCCTCTTCGTCGATGCCATCGAGACGGGTCGCTGGCTGGTCATCGACGAGCTCAACCGCTCGAACTTCGACCGGGCCTTCGGACAGCTCTTCACCGTGCTGGCCGGCTCCGCAGTCGTGCTGCCCTTCAAGCGCAAAGGCCAGACCAACCCGCTGTCGATCGTCCCACCGGGCGTGGAGCCACCGGAGAAGACCGACGTCATCCGGGTGCCGGCCAACTGGCGGATCATCGCCACCATGAACGTCTTCGACAAGAACCTGCTGTTCGACATGTCCTACGCCCTCATGCGGCGCTTTGCCTTCATCGAGGTGGGCACGCCGCCCGACGATGCCTACCTCGAGCTACTCAAGGGGCCGGGTGAGATCGTGGCCAAGCTCATGCCACTGCGTCGGTTCTCTGATCTCGGTCCCGCCATCTACCTCGACTCCGCGAAGTACGCGGCCCGTCGTCTCAAGGACGAGGTCACCGAGAGCCGCGTCCTGTACGAGGTCTTCTACGCCTACTTCCTGCCCCAGTTCGAAGGCATGGAGGACCGCCGGGCCACCACCCTCTACCGAGCCGTGGCCCAGCACCTCGACCCACCCGAGCAGGCCGAGACGAAGCGGACCATCGAAGACGTGCTCGGCGTCGAACTGGCCATCTGACCGTGTCCCTCGGCGCCGAGGAGCGAACCGACGGGGAGGTCGCCTACGCGCTCGTTCCCGGCGACGACGGCTACGACGCCTTCGACGACCTCTGGAGCCGGCTGTCGACGCCGTTCAACGTGCTGGCCACCGTCTCGGTGCTGACGGGCCTCAGCCGGCCGGCCGTCGGCGAGCTCATCGGCTCGGTCGTGGCCACCTCGGACGAGACGGAGCGGCTACTCGACGAGTTCCCCCGCACGATCCGATCCCTGGCCACGTCGATGAAGACGCAGGCCGAGCGCTGCATCGGCGAGCTCCGGGGGCCGGTGCTGTGGAGCGAAACCCTGGCGGCGAGGGCCTCGAGCTTCGGCGACGAGGACCTCTTCGTGTGCGCAGCGCCGTCGCGCGCCTACGACATCGACGAGAACCGGGTGCTCGTGTCCGCTCTGTTGGCCGTTCGCGACGCGGGTCGCGGGGCGGTCGAGCACATCGGTGGCCACCGTCGCTACCAGGACCCGGTCGTGCGCGCCGCCATCCGCAACGCCAACGACGCCGCACGCTTCTCCGAGCACCCGTCGTTGGCCCGCGTCACTCGCGGCAAGCCCAGCATGCGCGCCCTCAAGCGCACGAGGACGGGAAAGAAGAAGGCGTCCTACGAGCCCGCCGTGCTCACCCTCGAGCGGGTGGCCCACCCGCTCAGCACCGACGATGTCCGCCAGCTGTGCGACCGCCGAACGGCAGCCCAGCACAAGGTGCTGATGCACCTCGTCCACCGGCTCGAAGCCGGCGGTAGTCGACTCCCGCCGTTCCGGGCCGAGGGTCAGTCGCTCTACGCCGGGCCGGTGCAGTACCACCACGGCGCCCGTGCTGCCGACCGCAACGGCCTCGCCGGGATCGTGGTGGGGCAGGTGCTGGTCGACGTACCCGACCGCCTCGCCGACCCAGATCGTGTCGCAGGCGAGGCCGCGCTGGGGGCGCGCGCCGGGAACCGTCGCCATGTGCTCGTGGTCGACGAGGACGACATCGACCGTGCGATCGCCCTCGCCATCGACCTGGCCACCGCATGATGGTGGGGGTGCGAGCGCCTAGGTCTGGGACGGCGCCTCGTCGGTGTAAGGCAGCGACGCGGCATCGGGCACATCCTCGACGTGCAACGGCTCGGCGCTCTCGACCCGTGGGTGCTGCGTCGGCGTGACCGACTTCGCCTCGGCCACCATCGACTTGAGTCGAGCGGCCTCCATCTCGCCGGTGGTGCCGGACATCGAGTTGAGCAGCTCCGACGTCGCCTGACGCGCCGCCAGGTTCTCGCCGACGCGGGCCAGGACCGTGCCGGTGACGAGTCCGAAGAGCACCACACCGATACCCCCGGCGGGTTTGCCGGTCACGGCGATGGCGATGCCGAGCAGGATGATGATCAGGCACAGGACCATGCTGGCGTGGCGCTGCCACGACCGGTGTGGGCCGAACAACAGATCCATCATGCGATCGACATCCCCCTTCGCCCGTAGCGCCGACGCGCCACGCTGACACTAGCCAGACCTTCGTGCTCCTGGGGGGACCGAGCCTCAGGCTTCGGCGGCCTCATCCAGTTCGTCGACCTCG